>Ga0224506_10000010_pt1 | contig 238929 bp, 233 predicted proteins | sample SF_Jan12_sed_USG_2_FD_169108 | JGI IMG/M metagenome (GOLD analysis project Ga0224506, IMG submission 169108) | Sediment microbial communities from San Francisco Bay, California, United States - SF_Jan12_sed_USGS_8_1 | ecosystem: Environmental > Aquatic > Marine > Sediment | place: USA...
GGCCGGTCATTTCCAGCGCCATGGGTTCAATTTCCTGTATCTTAAACTCGGTATTTATGCCGTGTTCAGCCCGATTGGCCAGGATATTTGCAATATGGACAATACAGATTTCTATGGTCAGCTCAGTAACAGCCTTTGGCCGGTGGTGATACATCACGGAATTACACAGGCTTTCTGGCATATTCCATTCCTTAAGCAGGACCCCTCCTACCTCGGCATGGTCAAAACCCAGTACCGCCTGTTCGATATCAAAATCAAATTTCTTTTTCTTCTCGACCCGCTTGATAACTTCACGAGATTCATCAATCAGTTTGTTCGTAATAACCAGTTTGCCAATATCATGTAACAGACCGGCAACAAACAGGCGTTCGCTGTGCAGCACATTACACTTTTGGGCCAGTAGCTGTGACACCACACCACAGTAAACACTGTGACGCCAGAAGTTAACCAGATTAAGCACATCATTAGGTAACTTGGAGAAAGACTCTACGGCGGAGGCGGCCAGCACCAGACCTCGTAGTTCACGCAGGCCAATTACCGTCACGGCTCGGGACACCGTTTCGATACGGGCCTGAAAACCATAGAAGGCACTATTCACGATTTTAAGAAGTCTTGCAGTGAGACTGGTGTCCTGTGAAATCACTTTGCCGATCTCGGTGGCATTCACACCAGGATCATCCATCATTTCATTTACCCGGATACAGACTTCGGGAAGGGAAACCAGTCGAACTACACCAGATACGAGTTCCTGCGGGGTCAAGGTCAATCTCCAGTCATACTATATAAATACTTCTTATATAACGACTGCAGCGGATGGGTCTTTAGGGTGGTTAATGTAGGGATTTATCCCAGTCGAGTTATCAGGTAAGCATTAAAACCCTGATTCTTCGAGCCTTTGTAGGGATTGTTGGGCAATAGCGGCAATATCTGGATCCGTGTCTTTTTGTAGTATTATTAATATTTCCTTATTTGAATTAAGGTTTTGAGCCACTTCAATACGAATTTGGGCCTGTGTATCTCTTGCCAGAATCTTTAAGGCCGAAACGGGCACATATTCAAACCGGGCCACAACACTTCGAACAGAAATGTCTTTATCTTTAGCCAGAACCAGAAACGTCCTTTCATGGGTACCCAGGTTGGTAGCAACACCGATGCGTACCTGAGGATGAGGATCTGAGGCCAGTTCGTGAAGTAACTCTCTTGGACTACGGCGGTTCCGGGCCAGCACCTGCCTGACCTCCCAGTGGGAGCTTTCTGATAATTTCCATAATCGCGAGGCTGAGGTACCAGGATGCCCTGCTTCTCGCATTTGCAGATCAAACTCAGAAGCAAACACTGTGCCTGTATGTAGCGCCAGAAAAAAAATTAAAAACTGTATTCTTATAGAACCAGACATAATTACTGAGCGACTTCCTCAACAATGCTTTTCATCAAGTCTTCAACCTTTTGTAAGGATGTTCTGGAAGCCTTATCGCCAACCAATGTAGGTCGTCGGAAGGAAAGATAGGTTTTGTTTTTTTCACCAGGTAAACTGTATACCGCGATAATATAAGGACAGAACACAATATTATGGGGGTCGGCTTCCATGGTGGCCCGAGAAACGGTGGCACTGCAAAACTCAAAGGCCTCAGCATGCTCGAATACCTTTTTCTTGGCACCAACATCCTTCCCGGTTCTGGCCAGCATGGCCCCGATATGGGAAATGTTGTTGATCTTAATTCCCCTACCCGTAATAGCTAGCTCAAGATCATCCCTGACAAACTCATAACTGTTATTAACCACATACATACGCATATAACTATCTCGATCCGGGGCCGCCTGCAGAATCCCACTGCAGAGTAACAGGACTAGTACAATATATTTACGCATCACGACCTCCGGTTTAACCAGTTTTATAAATAAGCCTGTCCAAGCTACGATAATACATCGTCAAATGCAAGGTCATGATAAACCTTGTCGCTTGGCAATACATGATGTAAGCGCTATGCTTTTGCTAGATTGACAATAAAATAAATACCTGCTTCAGGGACATAACTTTAATAACGTGCCAAAACAAACCATAAAACCTCGTATTCTGGTTGTCGACGACTCAAAAGTCATGCGGCGTGCCATCAGTAAGATACTGAGTAAAGAATACGATGTGATAGAGGCAGAACATGGCGAAGACGCCTGGACCCTGTTATTGAACGACAATACCATCCAGGTGGTATTTACTGATCTGGGTATGCCCTACCTGGATGGCTATGGACTGCTGGAACGAATTCGCTCCTCAGATGAATCTCGCTTAAAAGAACTCCCGGTAATCATTATCACTGGACAGGAAGATGATGAAAAGGCCCAACAAGATGCACTCAATTCTGGTGCCACTGATTTTATCAGTAAGCCCTTCGAGTCGGTTCAGCTAAAGGCAAGAGCCAGTGCGCATGTCCGCTTTGAACAAACAGCCCGCAAACTGACTGAAACATCTGAAAAACTGGAATCGCAGGCTGCGATTGATGAAAGTACCGGCCTGGGAGGTAGACAATATTTCTGCAAAACAGCTGATGAAACTCTGGCTTATATTAAACGCAATGGTGGCCGGTTAATTCTGGTTCGTATGGACATTGATAATTTTGATTTTATCTTTATAAAAAATGGCAAAACCATTGCCGATAAAATGATTTCCACTGTTGGTAAACGTCTATCCAAAATGGTACGTAACGAAGACAAGCTGGCACGTGTCGGCCTGGCAAAGTTTGCATTATTGCTTCTGTCTAATAATCTTGATGACACAAAAAAACTGGCCGAACGAATTCGCAAAGACATTGCTTCACTCAGTTTCAAGTCTGGCAAAAAAAACCTCAAGATCACGGTCAGTATCAGTATTCTGGAACCACAGATCGATCAGGATTCTGATATTAAAACCCTGATGGCGCAGGCGGAATCCTACCTGGATGATCTTACCATCAAAGGCGGAAATGCGGTTGCCTGTAACTCAACCGTGGTGGATATCCTTGGGATCAGCGGTATGCACTATGTCGATGTCACCACGGCTATTCGTCTGGTCAACGAGGGGCGTCATGAGTTGGTTCGTCCCCATATGGATAAGCTACTTAACGAACTCCACCCCTTGCTTGAGTTCCTAACAAGTGAGAAAGAAAAAGACTAGTCCCATCACTGATCGATAACCTGTTTTTTTACCGGTGCAAATGGATCCACAGAATCTGACTTTTCCTGTTCTGCCCGCTTACGTATTTTTTCTATCAGTTCAGCCGGTGGCCCATTTTCTTTATATACCTGAGTTTCCACAGCACCTGATTCAGGCGGTTCAGAAATTTCATTCTCAATTGTCTCTACCTGCTGATTGTTTTTATCCTGTATAAGGCGTTCGTGTATACCTTTTGGAGGCTCAGGAGATTTAGACTGTTTGTTGACTGCTGTAACTGTCTTCTGTTTGGGGGGTTGTTGTTGTGACGGTGCTTGTATTTCCGGCTGTACGCGCTGCTGTATCTGAGGCTGTCTAATTGTTTGCTCTGTTTTGTGTTCTTGCATGGGTTTACTTTGAAAAGAGGTTTGTGTTGCTGGTATCACTACTGGAGATGCTAGCTTGTTCTCATCATAATAAATTCTGTAGATTGCCCCAGCCTTATCATCAGAAATCAGTAAACTACCATCTGGCATTTGTTCAATATCAACGGGTCGTCCCCAGGCCTGCTGTCCCTGCAACCAACCTTGGGCAAAACTTTCATAGCTCACAGCCTTGTTACCTTTAAGACGTACCATACTGATTCGATAACCAGTTTTAGTACTTCTATTCCGTGAACCATGCTCAGCGATAAATACCTGCTTATGATACTCATTAGGAAACATCTTTCCGGTATAGAAGCGCATTCCTAAAGCAGCCACATAGGCTCCAAGTTTTTGTACCGGTGGTACATACTCACTACAACTGTGTCCAAGACCAAATTCTGGATCGATGACCTCACCACCATGACAATATGGAAAACCAAAATGCTGGCCTTCATCACTGGCCCGGTTCAATTCATCAGGTGGCAGGTCGTCCCCTAACATGTCCCTGCCATTGTCGGTAAACCAGAGGTCTTTAGTATCAGGATGCCAGTCAAAACCCACTGTATTACGAACCCCACTGGCATAATTCTCATGCTGTGTACCATCCAGATTGAGGCGAGTTATTACCGCATACCCATATTCAATACACACATTACAGGGTGCACCAATAGGAACATAGAGCTTATTGTCCGGGCCAATACGAATAAACTTCCAGCCATGATGGGTATCCGCTGGAAAATCAGTACTGATCACAATTGGTGTCGGAGGACGATGCAGATGATATTCGATGTCATCGAATCGTAATATACGATTAATCTCTGCGACATAGAGTGCGCCATTATAAAAAGCCACTCCATTTGGTGAATTCAGCCCGCTTGCAATGACGTAAACCTTGTCTGCCTGTCCGTCCTGATCTCGATCCAGCACTGCATAGACCTTTCCAGCATGACGACTACCGACAAACAGAGTGCCAGACGGACTAATGCTCATGGAACGAGCATTAGGTACTTCACCCGAATAAAGTGAGATATGAAATCCAGCCGGTAAGCTGATTTGATTTAAAGGGAGTTCACGCGCCCCAGCCGGTAAAATAACCAGAGCTAGTACAATACCTGTCAGCCATTTTTGCATTGCCACACTCCAGCAGATCACATCTGTAAAAAGGTTAGCCACCAACCTCCCAGAGGCAAGGTCAACTATACGGCAATATGGAAAATTTCTTACAACTTCTTAAAAATAAGTGTGGCGTTAGTACCACCAAAACCAAAGCTGTTGGACATGGCGCATTGTATATTGGCGTTATCGATGCGCTGACGAGCAATGGGATAGCCCTCTGCGCCGGGATCAAGGTCACCGATATTGGCAGATTCCGCTACAAAATCCGCTTCCATCATTAACAAGGAATAAATCGCCTCATTAACACCGGCCGCCCCCAGGGCATGCCCCGTTAATGACTTGGTGGCATTTATCATAGGTATATTATCGCTAAACACTTCCTTGATCGCTTCCAGTTCACGGATGTCACCAACGGGAGTACTGGTACCATGGGTATTAATGTAGTCCACCTGGCAGTCTATGGTCGACATGGCCTGTTGCATACAACGCACAGCTCCTTCGCCAGAAGGTGCCACCATATCGAAACCATCTGATGTGGCACCATAGCCCACCAGTTCGGCATAAATTTTTGCCCCACGGGCTTTGGCATGTTCCAGTTCTTCCAAAACCAGCACACCACCACCACCGGAAATAACAAAACCATCACGATTGACGTCAAAGGCGCGTGAAGCCGTTTCAGGTGCATCATTATATTTGGATGACATGGCGCCCATGGCGTCAAATAAAACGGAAAGCGTCCAGTGAAGCTCTTCACCACCACCGGCAAAGACAATGTCCTGTTTCCCAAACTGGATCAGTTCAGCCCCATTACCAATACAATGCGCACTGGTCGAACAGGCTGAGGTAATCGAATAGTTCACACCCTTGATCTTAAATGGTGTTGCAAGGCAGGCAGAATTGGTGCTGGACATACCACGAGTTACCATATATGGACCAATTCGTTTAACGCCCTTGGCACGCAGAATGTCTGCAGCATCAACAATGTTCTGAGTAGAGGGACCACCCGAACCGACAATCAGTCCGGTACGAGGATTGGAGATATCCTTGTCTTCCAGGCCAGAATCATCAATCGCCTGTTGCATGGCCAGATAGTTATACGCAGCACCATCACCCATAAAGCGCTTGAGTTTACGGTCGATCATCTCACTGAGATCGATCTTCAGGCTGCCATGGACTTGTGAGCGAAACCCACGCTCAGCATATTCTTCACTAAATTCAATTCCGGAACGTCCTTCCCGCAGGGATTCGGTGACCTCTTCCTTATTGTTACCAATACTGGAAACAATCCCGATACCCGTAACAACAACTCGACGCAATGTCATTACTAAACGCTCCTCTTAGAAACCTTCTGTGGAAGTAAACAGTCCCACACGTAAATCACTCGCAGTATATATTTCGCGGCCATCGGCCAACATACGCGCATCACCGATACCCATAAACAGCTTTCGCATAATGACCCGTTTAAGGTCAACCTGATAAGTAACCAGTTTGGTTTTGGGGGTCACCTGTCCGGTGAACTTTACCTCTCCAGCACCCAGGGCTCGACCGTGACCGGGGCCACCCATCCAGCCGAGATAAAAACCAATCAGTTGCCAAAGCGCATCCAGGCCCAGACAACCTGGCATGACGGGGTCACCCTCAAAATGACATTCAAAAAACCACAGGTCAGGAGTAACATCCAGTTCAGCGATGACCTGACCCTTGCCGTATTTACCACCGTTTTCATTTATTTCAACGATTCGGTTAAACATCAACATTGGCGGCAGGGGTAACTGGGCATTACCAGGACCGAATAGATTGCCTTTACCGCAATCAATTAATTCATCTCGTGTGTAACTGGATTTTTTATCAAATGTCATTAGGTTTGCGCTGCTCATCAAGTGGCCATCAAATTGTGGATTAGAATGTAAAATAGTCGAAAATCAGGAATATGGAAGTCAACATCATCCGGAGTACTTTATCGGTCGTTGTAGAAAGCCTTTTATAGTCAATTAGTTATTATTTTCGCCTGTAAGGATGGGCTATTGTAACGCCCCTGTTTGATGAAAAAAAGCGCCAATCAGACCCAATTCCTCATATATCAAAGGTCAATTGGGTCTTTTCAGGTAAATAATACTAGTCACCCTGTTTATCCCGATGAAACCCTCTTTTCGACTCTACGATAAAATCGACCAGGGCTTGAGCATACTCATTATCTATTGTTCTTAACCGGCTCAATTTCTCTTCAAGAGGTTGACTGGTCCGAAACAGTATCTGATAGGCCTGTTTTAAGGCCTTGATACTTGCCAGCTTGAATCCCGCCCGTTTCAAGCCCACCAGATTCAGTCCATGGACTGTAGCAGGAACTCCATCAGTGATCATAAAGGGCAGACAATCTTGAGTAATTTTGCTATTTCCTCCCAGCATGGCAAAACTGCCAATCTTGCCAAACTGGTGAACCATCACCCCGCCAGAGATAAAGGCGCGATCATCAATATATACGTGCCCACCAATACCTGAACTTGGCGCAATAATAATATTATTACCGAGCTGACAATCATGGCCGATGTGGACAAGGGCCATCAGATAATTCTCATTACCCAGTCGAGTGGCACCCTGGTCTTTGGTTGCACGGTTGATGGTCACCCCTTCTCGCAGGGTATTACCGTTACCGAGCTCTACATAGGTTGGTTTTTCAGTAAATCCAAGATCCTGGGGCAGGCCGCCCAGCACCACATGCTCTGCCAGTGTATTGTCATTACCAAGACGGGTGAGATTTTTTATGACGCTGTGGGCCGCAATCGAATTATTGTTCCCCAGCTTTACGTCAGCTTCGATAACAACATAGGGCCCAATGGTATTCCCTTTGCCAAGTTCTGCCTTATCCGAAACAATAGCGGTTGGATGGATGTCGTTCATTCGTGAATTATAAATTTATTATTATAGTTCGTCTTATTTTACAGTTATTTCTGATAACGCATCCGGGTGCCGTGTACCAGTGAAAGACCAATTTCTTCTGCCGTTAAGGCTTCAGGAAAATAGGTGCCGGATATTCTGGCGCCATTGATGCTGGCCCCTTCCAGTTTTGCCTGCCGAAGATCAAGTCCGCGTAAATCTGTCTGATGAAAATAACAATCAGAAAAATCCAGGCCCTCTGCTTCAATTCCACGTAAGTCAACATTTCGAAAATCACAGGCGACCAGATTTGAGGTTTTACCGGCCGCAATTTGCTGGTTAAATTCTTCTATTTTACCTTCTCGAAGTAATAGGTAGAGTGGGTCATCTTTTATTTGGGGTTTGGTCGTCATTTATTCACCTCACTTCCAGGTTTAGAGAGTTCTTTGGCTTATTCTAGGCTTATTTAACTTTAAGGCTACAATTTTTCCTGATCCGTCTCATATTTTTTTAATAAAATGCCTTCATCGCCACAACAGGAAGCTGCACACTTTTTCACCTGGTGTATGGAATCTGCACCACCTTCAAGATAACTGGCGACCGAAAGATTGGAATCGGCACAATCGCACCCCTTATCGTCATATACATAGACATTCTGAAGCCCTACCTCTGCGGCCAGCTGTGCCGTCTCATTCAATAAGTTACTGGGGGTGGCGGGTAGGTGGGCCAGTTTAAAGGAAGGAAAGAACTTGGTGATATGCCAGGGGCTGTCTGCGCCCAGGTTCTGATGAATCCACTTTGCAATGTTTTTCAGCATTTTCATATCGTCATTTCGTCTGGGAATGATATTTGTCCGGGTTTCCACATGGATACCCAACTGCTGTGCCTTGGCAATTGAACCCAATACCTGTTCCACCTTGGCCAGTTTGCAGATATCTTTATAAAATGAATCCTCAAGACTTTTAATGTCAGAACATAATACATCGATATGTGGCGCCATCAATTCCAGGGCTTCGTCAGTAACAAAGCTATTGGAGACATAAACCGTGTACAGCCCCTGCGCATGGGCCAGTTTGGAAACATCAAGTATATATTCCAGCCATACCGCCGGCTCAGAATAGGTAAAGGCAATCCCGTCGACCTTGTGTTTAATGGCCGTCTTCACCAGCTCTTCTGCTGAAACATAGGCGGCCGTTGATTCTCCTTTTGCCAAGTCATCCAGGGCCGTGACACCCCAGGAGATTTCCAGGTTGTGGCATCCACCACAACGAAAATTACAACCATAGCTGCCCACAGACATGACGGTGGTTCCTGGTCGATAGTGTTTAACCGGCTTGTCCTCAATGGGCCCGATATCAATAGCAGAGAGAATGCCATAGGATAAGTTGTACAAGGTGCCATGGCGATTCACATGGGCCTGACAGAAACCTCTTTGGCCATGCTTTAAGCGACATCGCCAGAGACACAGATTACAACGAGTGGTGCCATCATCCAGCTGTTCCTGTAAAACAGTCGGCTGGAGTTGATATTCGGCAGCGGCTTTTCGAGATAAACTCATATCTGTACCTTCCATAATGGTGCTGTGACAATCTTCAGACAGGCATGGGCCTTACGCAGGGCCTGCTCGACCTCTTCCACGTGTTCGCCACGGGCAAAAATAAATCCCAGGTAACTCCCCCCCTCGGGCAGGGGTATCAGTTCATAACCTTCACGAATCTGGATATTGACCTCTTCGATGAGTGGTACCTGTTGGGCGGTCAATAGTCCTTCTATCCTTTTCAAAATACCGGCTTCAGGAATGGGTATCATTAACACACCGGCCGCCTCATCCTGGCGTTCCAGGGCAAGACGTTCACCACGGGCATGTGCCAAGACCAGTTCTTCCAGGCTATAGCCGGTTCCAAATGTTAATAATCGACCGCACAAACCACCGATGGTACGAGCCGCCATCTCCAGCAAAAAGACCCCATTTTCGTTAATGCGGCATTCGGCATGGATGGGGCCTTCCACCAGTCCATAGGCCTGACAGGCTGTCTCTAATTGCTGGTAAATCTGTTGTTGTACGTCTTCAGAAAATCGTGATGGAGTCAGGTAATAGGTCTCTTCAAAATAAGGACCGTTCATGGGATCGGGTTTATCAAAAACGGTCAGGATTTCCAAATTACCCTGATAGAGCATCCCCTCAACAGCCACTTCTTGCCCAGGAATAAATTCCTCCAGTAACAGGGTATGGCGCACATCATCAGGTAAAGCACCTTCGTTCTCGAGGATATTTTCCACCCTTGCCACGGCCTCCGCCAATTCACCGATCTCATCTACCCTGATCACGCCGCGACTGGCCGACAGGCCAACCGGTTTTAACACGCAGGGGAACTGCAACCCTTCACACTGTGATGCCAGGGGCTCAAGAAGATTGAGTATCCTGAAACTGGGAATATTGACCTTGAACCTGGCCAGTTGCTGACGGGCATGGTCCTTGCGGTTTGCCAGCTGCACGGCTTTGACAGGGTTATGGGGCAGACCCAACTTTGCTGCCACCCTGGTGGCAATCTCGGTGGAACTGTCATCAGTACCAATAATCCCTGTGAATGGGTGTTTCTCGGCCTCTTCAAGAATTCGCCTTACCGCCTCATCGATTTCCTGCAGATTGATCTGCAGACCCTGGGCATACTCACTCACGATGGAGTATTTCCCCTGGGAAGCAATCAGGACATCACATTGCTGCTGCCTGGCAGCCTGAATAAATGGGGATGTGCGATAACTGCCATGAGGGGCAATAATGAGAACGCGAGGGGTTTGCGTGTTCGGCACCCGGGCAGGTTCCGAACACGCAGCAGAAGATTTCATCAGGATAATTGAGTCGGCTTAGGCGCCACAGCCGCCACCACCACAACCCCCACAGGCGCCGGTTCCACCCACGGCCTGGAAGACATTATTGAAGACAAAGGAGGCATTCAGGCCATTCTCAACAAAATCGATGTCACACCCCTTCAGGTAGCTCAGGGCAATGGCATCCACCATCAATTTGTAACCTTCACCTTCCAGCACCTTGTCGTAGGGATGCGTGCCATCCGCATAGGTCATTCCATAGGTCATGCCACCACACCCACCGCCGGTCACAAAGACACGGATACCCTCAATACCGTCTTCGGCATTGTCCATCAGGCCTTTCATCTGTTCTGCGGCGGAGGCGCTCATTTTGATTTCGTCATTGATTGCTGTGGAAAATACTGCCTGTGTCATGGTTAAATCTCTCTTCACTGGTTATGCTTTACACCTGTCTGAAAAACCCCGATAATACCCGAGTTAATTAGTCGGATTATATCACATATCGTGGTCATATATAGACTGTATATCTGCATATTAATCGATCATTTCAAGTTGTTGGAGTAATAATAGTATGTCACGCACGGTTTTCTGTCAGGTTTTGCAACGTGAAGCCCCCGGACTCGATACCCCGCCTTATCACGGTGATCTGGGTGAGCGTATTTTTGAAAATGTGTCAGCAGAAGGCTGGAAGCAATGGCTGGACCGCCTGACGATTATTATCAACGAGAATCGCCTGAATACCGCCGATCCCGGCAGTATGCAGGTTATTGAACAGCACATGGTCGGTTTCCTGTTCAAAGAAGGTGACCTCGGACAGATGCCAAGCGGCTTTGTCCCTCAGGGTGCCAAGAAATAATATCAGATGAAATTCTGTAGTGAATGTGGCAAACCGGTGGTCTTTCGGATCCCGGAAGGCGATAACCTGCCCCGTTACATTTGTGAACACTGCGAGACCATCCACTACCAGAACCCCAAGATCGTCACCGGTTGTATCCCAGTCTGGGAAGATAAAATTTTGCTCTGTAAAAGGGCCATTGAACCACGCTATGGACGCTGGACCCTCCCTGCCGGATTCATGGAAAACAAAGAAACCCTGGAACAGGCCGCCATGCGCGAGTGCTATGAAGAGGCCATGGCTAATGTAGAACTTGAGGGACTGTACACCATGTTCAGCCTGCCCCATGTGAATCAGGTTTATGTGATGTATCGGGCCCGTTTACTGGATCTGGATTTTGGTCCCGGTAGTGAAAGTCTGGAAGTCGATCTGTTTCTAGAGCAGGACATCCCCTGGCAGGAACTGGCCTTTCGAACCATCACTCATACGCTCGAATTTTATTTCGAAGACAGAAAATCCAGTCACTTTAATCTGCATACTCGAGACCTGTATGCTGATGCCAAACCAGTAGGCACAAATTAACCATCAACTCTTGTTAAGAGTTACCCATTATTAAATACTGATCACCATTGTACGATAAGTACACAATACATTTCACTTTGTAAGTCTGGTCCTACAGACAGTCTGAATAGCGATTGCTAGTATGCGAACAGGTATCTCCATAAAGGAATGTGTGTCGATGAAAATGGAACGCCTGTCAATTTTATTTTTGATGTTTCATACTCTGGTTGGTTGTACTACCAATAACAACAATCAAAACAGTACTCCGGAAACAAAACCCGTTGCTGATGTTATTCCCATTACCATGGCCAATTTGCGTGGCCACCAGGCCTTATATAAAGAAGGCTGGTTTGTTATCACATCCAGTGAAGCCGCACTGGCCTATGCCAAAAAGAAATCAGTCATATCATCTCGACAAGCCCTGACCCTGGCTGCCAATGCTATCGCCAGTGATAGCCAGGAGTATGCAGCATCTCTGGGGAAAAACTGGGAAATATCTAAGCGTCTAGGTAAGCAAACCTTTAAGATGGGTACACGCATTACACGTAAGATTTACACAGCCACAACCGGACTTGCTAAATCTCAGGTCGATTATGGAACAAAATCACTGCAGAAAGGCTGGTCACGTTTTGTCAAAGGAAATCTGCATATCGCCAACCGCACCCAATCAACACGTAACAGGCTGATGCAGCAACCGGGAAACTATTTTAAAAAACTTAATAGAGACTTTTCTAATATTTATCGAATCACAAAAAAAATACAGGGTGATTATTCACTGCATATTGGCAAAACATGGAATAACGCCTTTGGTAAGGCTGCTAAATCATTTGACCATGAATACCAACGCTCTGGTGAAGCATCCAATTCACTGACTGGTTTATGGCGTATCATCATGGGTTATACCAAGGGACTGTATCAGGGATTATTCCAACCCGCCGCAAAAACCACCAGTAATCTTGTTAAGGTTGGCTCAAGAGCGACGGCACAGGCCATCTTTCTTCCTGCAGCCACAGCTATCAGTGTTAGTGGACGCACGATAGAAACCATTGGTACCACGGTATTTTATACCGGTAAACTGGGCGTTGAGATTCTTTCACCCACTGTTGAAGCAGGCTTGCTAAGTGGCATGGCTATGTTGTCTTTGGGCACCGCACCTCTGACCTATGTTACAGGTACCAGTATCGGTGCAATCAATCAGGTGGCCTTTACCACGGCAACACCTATTGTCACGGCTGGTAGTGGCGCGGTATTAACCGCAGCTTCAACCGGAAAGTATGTGGCCTTTGTTAGTTATGATGCAATACGTGGAACCAGCAAGGTTGTCATTAACCAGGCCAGTGCCGCCGTGGTACTGGGTTATAACGCACTTACTGCTTTACCTGCCCATGCCTTCATGGGCTTAGTCGATAGCGCGGTTTTTCTTGCTTACGATGGCCCCCGGTTGGTTGTCGCCTATGCCAAAGGTGAAGTTAAAGCTGCTGATGACAAAACTATACGTGTCGATAGCCTGCCCGTTGGCAGTGTCGTAGATCTCAAGGCGCTCGAGCAAGAAGGTGTGGAAGTAGAGGTCTTATCAGATGATCCTGATGTTATTAAAAAAATCATTAAGGAAATCCCCAATGATGTACGTGAATAGGTTTAATAAAACTTTTGGTACGATCAACATCGTTGTAATATTAGCTACGTTGATCTTTCTGCTTTCTGCGTGCAGCACAACGGCTTCCAAAGATGACCCATTAAAAAACTCACGTAAACTTATCAAACAAGGTCATGCATCTTTATATAATAACGGTGCCTTCAAAGTACCGTTTACCAAAATCAAACTGATACCTGCTGGCCATTCTGCCACACAGCTTGCCCTTGATATGATGGGTCTACACGCCCGGCAATCACTCCTGAAATCGTTAAAGAACGCTGCTGACTCAATTTATATTATTCCTGCAGGAAGTAAGCTAAGCCTGGACTATGCCAAACGCATTCAGCGTGGCGGCAGAAAGGCTGGTAAAGGTGTGACCGATACAACCCGTCCATTAGGAAAGCTGATCATTAAACGTTCGCTGACTAAAGGCAAAGACCTGAGCCTTAACTCATGGCGTTTTGGTAAGAAAACAGCAGCAGCCTTATATCAATATGGTGCAGATATCGCGTCGGGCTCAAAAAATATTGGTAATAGTCTTGCGAATCACATGACAGATACTGGTTCGGTGACTTTAAAAAAATCCTGGCATACTGCAAAGAAAATCTCCAACAAGACAAATACAAGCGTTACAAAAAACCTACGCTATGCGGGTAATACTTTTGTAAAAGGTTATGTGGCTTTACCCGATAAGCTATCAAAACGGACTAACAACATTATTGAAGCTGCTAAACCGGACAACTTCACCCGAGGTGTTGTTAAGGCCAATTACCATCGTAAAAAATTCAGCAACATCATGACGAATCTGGTGGTCGATGGCACCAGTAAATATACCAGCGATGTGAAATCTGCTTTTGTGAAGGCTGGCGACTCATTCAAACACAGCATAGGTGTAACAGGTTTTGGGCTGGCTTTTTTAAAATCCACACGCTGGGTACTGCAGGGCGTTTTATGGGATGGACTGGTTAAACCAATCAGTAAAATTGGTGCTGGCTCCATTGGCTATCTTGCCGTCAACCTGGCCGCCTTTCCTGCCATGGTAGTGGTAAATGAAGGTATTGCCATAACCAACCTGGCAATAGAAGTAAGCTGGAATACTGCTGGCGCAACCTATGATTTGATAGCACCCAGTACCAAGGCTGCAGTAGCCTCCATCTATAGCCTGTTTCAATTCAGCGTCGGTCACACCCTTGCAGGTAGCAGCGGCCTGGGAATGGCTGCATTTGGTAGTGGCAGTATTATTACAGGACAAGTGGTAGGCAATACCATTAAAGGGGTCGGTTATATCGCAGGAAAAAGCGTGCAATATATCGGTGTCCCGATTACTGCCGCCGGGGTAACCCTTGGCTCAGGGACTGTGGGTGTAGTAGCCGGTGGCGCAGGTGTTGTTACGGGTTCTACGGTTATGGTCGGTGGTGAAGTGGCCTCTCTCACTACCAATGCCTTTGGGAATATCCTGGCAGGCACCACCCTGGTAGCCGGAACTACGGCATCCGTTGCTGCTGGGGTTGCTGTTGGTGCCTATGAAGTCACCAAGGCCGTTGTTGTCCCGGTAAGTTATGAACTAGGTGGCGGTATTGTACTGGGTTATACCTCGGTCAGTCAGTTGGCAGCACATAGTGTACTTGCCGTGGCCGATGCCTCTTATCTCGTACTCTCGCTGGAAGGACCACGCTGGGTGATCTATGCCGTAAAAGGAGAATTAGGAAATGGTGATGACCTGCCGCCCGGTACCCTGCTTGATCTTGAGGCTATGCAAGACCAGGGTGAAACATTTTATAACTTGCCCGTATCAGATCAGGAAATGAATGCGGTAGTTGAAAATATCTACCAAGAGTTACCCGTAGAACCTGAACCTGCTAGTGATGAAGAATGATAAATAATCTATTAACACACTATCGAAATCATTCGTTGAGTGCATCTTCCCAATCTGCATCTATCACCTGCCAACGACCCTCGATTTTTTTCCAACTGGATTGAATTTGATATAAGCGACCCCTGTCAGGCAGGTTTTTCTGGCTCCCTGTCACCAGTATGTGACAACTGACCTCGGCTTCCTCACCCTCAACACTTATCTCAGTATTACTGAGATAGACCCGTACAGTGGGATTACCTCGGAAGTGATAATAGAAATATGCCTGAAGTTGCTGTTTACGCATATTACGATTGCCAAGAAAACTGGCATGAAAATGTACCATGATGTCAGACAGCTGCTTGTCATCTGCTGCAGCCTGAATTGCCTCCATGGCAAGGATGATCTGTCGTTCATCTGAGTGAGGCTGGTTGCAGGCCGACAACCAGACCAAAACGATAAAGAAAGAAATTGACCTGATGCAGAACTACCTCACTCAAAGACCAGAGGGGCCTGCTGCTTGTGTAAAAACCAGCGATCCATCACCACGTGTTGGGCAAACCAGCGCTGGCCTAACAGGTAATGGGCAAATAGTTCTTTTATAGACTGGGGAAGGCGTTCCATTAAATCCGGTGTTGGTTGGCGTTGACCAAACCGTTCTGTCAATTGCCTGTAATATGGTTGCAGATTCTGTTGGCTGTATTGGCCTTTGATGTCTCGGATCACTTTAGCGGCCATCATGGCTGATTCGACTGCAGGACGTATGCCTTCTCCACTCTGTGGATAGGCCAGGCCTGCGGCATCACCAATCAGCATCACACCATCCTGAATCAATTCGCGTATTGCATGGGGATAAAGCAAATAGGCATGACCAGGAAACTTATCTGGCGTATCTGATGGAATCTTACGCTGTTTTTTCAACATCTGGCTAAATTCCGCAACATGCTCGGTCAGCTTGTTGGTGTCTTCACGTCCCAGCCCGATATTCAGATAGTTTCCTTTGCGAACCACCCAGCCATAGCCTTCCAGATCCTTACAGAAAAACAGTTCTGGTACTTCCTCGGAGACACTGCATTCAGCCATTTGTTCGGCTGTCATGGCATACTCAATTTCCTGTGCCACAACCGTACGTTCGGCGCTTCCAGGACGGGCACCCATGGCGCGGGCTACTGGACAAAAATGCCCTCCCGCTCCCACAACCAGCTTGGCCTTGTAATTATCATTGACCAGCCAGCCATCAGGCTGCTTTTCCATTTTTGAAAATTTGGTATTCAGGATCAGCTCAGCACCACAGCGTTGTAACAGGTAGTTATCAAACTCTGAGCGGCGAATTCCGTAGCTCACAGGCTTATCCGACATCGGTGTATCCACTTCCTTGCCACCCATGTGACTGATACGAAAACCGTTTACAGACTGCAATGTGTTGTGTTGCTGGTAATCAGACAAATCGATCTGCAGTTCCTGCATGACCTCCGGTGTTACCCATCCAGCACAGGTTTTGTCACGAGGAAAGCTGGCCTTATCGAGAATTGCTACCTTCAAACCACTATCACGCAGATACCAGGCCAGAGTGGAACCGGCGGGACCACCACCAACAATCATCACATCATATTCAGTCATCATTACCCCTGGGTGTAGAGGTGGGCGCGAGACCAGGGGAGATCATTACGCCTTGCCCTGGTAAACACGATCTGGAACAACTGCAATTCACTCATATTGAACGCCGCAATAGAACCCACCAGATATAAACGCCACGCCCGAACAAAGGCCTCATCAAAATCTTCACGGATGGCATCAAGATTTTCCTCATAGCGTTGCCACCAGTGTTCCAGCGTTTTGGAATAATGCAGGCGCAGGTTTTCCACATCCTGAATAGCAAAATCAAATGGTTCAAAAATGTCCATCATCTCTTTAATTGAGGGAGGGTAGGCCCCAGGGAAAATTCTTTTCTCAATCCAGGCATTCATCGGCATACTAAAGTTTCGACCAATGGAGTGGACAAGGCCTCTACCATCGGGTTTCAAGCAACGGTCAACGACCTTGCCAAGATCTTTGTAGCGATTATTTCCTACATGCTCAAGCATGCCGACAGAAACAAACACATCAAACTCACCTTTTATATTGCGGTAGTCGTCTTCAATATATTCAACCTTATCGGCCAGCCCTTCCTGTAAGGCTTTTGATCGTGCGAATACAATCTGTTCATGGGATATGTTATAGGCCTTGACGTTAACCCCATAGTGTTTTGCCATAAAGCGTGCCAGGCCACCCCAGCCGCACCCCGCTTCAACCACGGTATCACCGGGCTTAAGCTGCAGCTTCCGACAGACATGATGTAATTTGGCTATCTGAGCATCTTCAATGCTCATATCCGGATCAGGGAAATAAGCACAGGTGTACTGAATCGCCTCCTTATCCAGCCAGAGTTCATAAAACTTGTTACCAATGTCATAGTGGTGGTGAATATTATTTTTCGAACCACTTAGTGAATTGACTCGTGGCCGATTCATCCAGGCCTTGACTATTTTATTAAACAGATTATTGGGAAGGTTGCGGCCCATAAAATCATAGGCAATTTCAAGAAACTGCAGAAGATCACCTTCCACTTCAAGTCGCCCTGTACTGTAAAGATCACCGAAATGAAGTTCCGGATCCATCAACAGCCAGTACAATGCCCCTCGGTCCTTAAATTTTAAATGCCCGACAGGTAATAGCTCTGTCTGATGCATATACTCAACACCATCCCACAGGGATGCAACAAAAGGGGGATGCCCAATCAGTGCTGACATTTTGCGAAGTAACCAGCGATCAAACGCCGTCACGCGCTGAGGTTTTGTTGGTGCCTTGGCGATAACACCAAGTTTATTTTTATCGGATAGGCTTACTTGCTGGGTTGTTTCAGTCTGTTGTTGATTTTGTTGCGGCATGATTACCCTCGATCAATCCAATTTAATTTTAGACAAAAGGTATGGGACAATCCTACTGGAAAATAATGTGACCACAAGGCCTTAATTGTGATTTTCCTGCCCCTGACTTAGACCTAATTATAGTGCAATAATCAGAATGTCATCTTTTTACAGGATTTTTTTATAAATCAGTACCATAGTGAAATATATAACTGCATCACATTTGCGGTAAATTCATATAAAGGCTCATTACCAACAAGGGTATCGTCATTTAAAGAGACTCGGGCATCTCGGAAGTCTTCATATTCAAATTTAATGTAATCATAGGCTATATTGGCGCTGGCCTTATCGAATATCCACCAGCCATTTTTGGCAAATTCGTAACTGATGGATGCCCCCAAGGTTGTGCTGTTGAAGGTACTAAGTTCCTTATCCCTGGCTCTAAAATCCAACACCTGGGTACTTTGCTCCGCATGTAAATCACTGTAAAAATCAGCGTGAGTTTGTGAATACAGGCGATAGCGTAATTCCAGTATCAGATACTCACCGAAGGGGTGGGTATAGCCGACTTCCGAGTCATTGGCTTCGATTCCCCAGTCATCGGCAAAGACTCTCTGCTTATAATGAATAGCGGCTCGATAAGGCAGAAAATAATTCATCTTGATAGAAGCGGCTCGACTGGTTCTTGTGGCGGGATAAACTTCAGTTCTATATTGATCACCACTGCCCGAGACAAAACGATATTGTCGGTAAGGGTTGTTAAGGTAACCCTCATCCGTAATGGTTTCAAAATTGGCGGACAATACAAAATTTTTACTCAGAATCTGGGATAGACCTATACTATAACTTTGTCGAATAGCCTCTTCATGAAAACCAGATTCACGTGTTCGAACACCACCGACATACTGTGTCCTAAAAATATCATCCTTTCCTTTAGCATACCCCATAGTGATAGTAGTCAAGTCACCAAACATATCGGTGCTAATACCAAAATTATATGAACTTGCCTCATAATCATTCTCATCACTGTTTGTCATACCAAGACTCATGATGGTCTTACCATGTAATATGTCCATACCTACAGACTGTTCGACACGCTCCTCACTGTAACGACTGGCACCAAGAACCTGTACATCAATCGAAGCACTGCTGATGTTGTCGACATAATGATTGGCATAAACCGAAAAGGTCTTATCATCGCCTTTTCGAACAAGGATAGAAGGTCCAGTAATATCTATTCCGCCACCCTGATAAGAATGAGATAAAATATCGGCCCTATCCTCAGGCAATACCGCAGCACTGACGGAAAAACTCATCAGTAACAACCAAATATAAAAGCAACAAGTTGTAAACCTAGTTACAGCCACAGCCACCACCCTGACTACCTTCACCACCACGAGCCCCTTCACGGGCTTCATAAACATGTTTACGATAGGAGGATGATATAGGGTCGCGAGAAAAACTCATAATGGGATCAGCCAGATTAGCCCTTTCGTAAGGCTGTACCCACGGCTCAACCGCACACGCAGAAAGCAAAACCAAAAGCTGAACCATCAATATCTTTTTCATACTTATTCTCGAATCAGCGCCCGAACCTGTTTCTGGTAATCTTTTTCATAACCGGGCTTGTAGCCTTTATGTAAATAACGAAGACGACCATCCCGATCAATAATCACGGTAGTAGGCATGGCTGCGACCTTATACAACTTGCTGACCTTATTCTTGTTGTCATACAGGATTGGAAAACTCACTTTAATACTTTTAAGCAGTGTTGCAGCCTTGCTGGAGTCTTCTTCAACATTGACCCCCAGCAATGTAAACCCTAGAGGCTTATACTTTTTATACAGGTCTTCAAGTAAAGGCATTTCCTGACGACAGGGGGCACACCATGATGCCCAGAAATTGATCATGACGACCTGGCCACGAAATTCACTGAGTTTCAGATTCTTGCCACTCATACTTTTTAAAGTGAAGTCGGGAGCTTTACCACTAAGCTGAGCAGCCTGCAGACTGCTTATGTGACTGCTCGATACAATAATGGCTAAACATAACCCAATAAAACTTTTCACATTAGTCGTTCTCATGCTGCTTTCTCCTAGAAAAATATCGCCATCCCAATAGTAAATTCAAGATTATTAACTTTTCTCTCCCGAGCAAAGTAATCGTGCTGGAAGGTATGATTACGCATATCAATATGAACGGATAACCAGTCTGCACCGATAAAGCGATAGCCCACCCCGTATACAAAAGTTGAGTGCTCATCACCACCGAATTCAGTAATTCCGGATCCTACTGTCAAATAGAGATCGGTATTAAAAGCCATATCGTTCCCCCAGAAGACTTCTCCTGGTAACAGGTTATAACCCAGCATAATATTGTAATAGGTTAAATCACGATCACTTTGGGTAAAAATATCACTACCACTGTACTCTTCCTGACTTGACTTGCTGGTTGTTGTCTTACCCATAGTGGACATCAGAAAGACATCTTCTGTCAGATGAAAGGCCAGTAAAATTCCCTGTACACTATTGGCACCAAAATCTTCTACGCTCATGGTGCCGGTATAATAGCCAATCTCAAATGTTTCACTGTCAATTCCTGCTATTCTGACATCTTTACGTTGAACTTCTGGCTTGAAAACCTGTTCTTCAGCCTTCATAGGTTCAACTGCACAGGTTTGTGTTATAAACACCATGCAGATAGCCAGGGTTACAATGAACTGACCTAGAAAAAACTGCCGACGCCCACAGTCCATATCGATATTTCCTCATTATCATTACTACTGGAAAAAATAACATAATCTTTATATTCAGCACGCATAAAAAAACTTCGTGACAAATAAATGCGCACTCCTACACCAACATGTGAAGTATTATCTTCCTGATCTTTCTGCCTGACCAGCGATGAACGGGTTCTAGTCTTAATGGTACCGGTTCCCAGGCTGAAAAACGGTGATACACGCCACTCGGGAAAAGGCTGAGCAAGTAATTTGATATCAATAAGTGTACTTACCGACAGGCTACCTATCATTTGGGATAGTGAAAATTCGGTAGAGATAACAGGATTCAGTGCATAGGCACCATAAACATTAAATACATCGGCCCCCTCTGCGCTTCCCCACTGGGTGCCAACCTCCCAGTTACGCTTAAAAAAATCATCCTGAGTATAGCCAGGCAGTACAAACTTCTCCCCATCGGGCGTCACCGTTTTAATTAATTCCCGCCGGTGTACCCAACCTTCCTGTCCTTTATCTGTTTTAACCTTAAACCAGCTTGTCTGTTGTTTTAAGACACTTATCCAGTTACCCCGGGGTAGATCGTGAAAGATTGGGTAGCCTTTTCCAGGGCCAGTGTGGATACTTATGAAAGGTTCAATCACCTTAACTTTCTGAACTGGTTCACTCCCAGTGGCTGGCTGAATCCAGCAAAATACAAAAGTTAATAATAATATTCTGAATCTCATGACTAAGACACCTGAACACACGTCATGAGTATACAGGTTTTAACTTCTCTTGTTGTTATCTATTGCGCAGATAATCAATGTGCATATGAATCTAAAACTGGATAGCTCAAGTCATTAATTTTCTGGCACCATGAAGGGGTTGTTGTAATATTGACCACCCGCATCCAGCCACTCTGAAATTAATTTAAGCTCGGCAGGAGACAGTGCTCCTGTGTGATTAAATTTATTGTTTGGATCGACAGGTTCACCCATATCGAGTACTACAGTACTGTCCTGCTCCATGGCATTAAAGAACCTGGTACTACTAATTGCACCGTTGGTTGATAACACGGCCTGAGGGCCCGGATCGACAGACGTAAGGATATCAATTAGCACAGGATCAAAAATTTCCATTTCATTCTCATCCAGGATGGGATTACCTTCTTCATCTTCCCTACGCACTAATATTTCTGCCTGTACATTCTCAAGTGTCGTCCCATCAAATGACTTCTGTTGAACATCCTGGACAAACAACTCCTGATAGGACTTGAGACGATTCTGATTATCCCTAGGGTCGATCTGCAGACTTTCAGCGCTATCATCAAGGTTAATCTGAGTACCGGTAGTTATCCCATTGACGTTGTCAGGAACAGTCGGAATTGCAGAAATCAGTGGATTGTCAGTGTATGGTTCAGGTGGAGCAACATTACCATCCTTATCCCAGGGAGCATGACAACCGTTGTTGGTGCAAGTGGCGGCAACATCATCAACGTTCTTTCGCCCGGTTTTACGCCACAGAGGGGCAATATGATCAATATAATTGATAGTTACCCGGCAATTCGATGACCAGGCAACATCGCAACCTGCAGCATAGGGTTTTAGATCACCAACGGTATAAATATCACTATACAGATATTCAAAAGACGGTTCCTTGCTAAATACAGAGATAGTATCAAGACTGTCGATATTTTTAGTCCAGATATCCTGATAGGTCAGGTTCAGTGAAGGATTGACTCCAGGACATTTTTTACCATCACAATGTCGTATTCTTGTCTCTGCCATGGTTTCACCAACGTTGGCAATCATATCCGTTTCCATGCATTCGTAGTTACGCTCTATCGTGGCTCCTGAGTTAATGCTGGCTACGGCTTTTTTATTTCCATGGGTAACAGTTGAATTACGTAGGTGACAACCATTGCACTCCAGGGTTTCGCCAGACTGTACCTGTAGCCAGGTAACATGGCGTGGTGTTGTGCCATCCTGAGCACTTGCTATATTGATTCGCCTGCCCTTGCTATCCAGAATTTGAAAACTAAATGGAGTATCTGCGGGTACTGTTACCTTAACTGAACCATCAGGTTCAATCGGGGCATACCCCAGAATATCGACAAAACTGTGAACATTTTCATTGCTGACACCCCGGGCGATATTACGTCGGCCATTGCTCATCACCTGAGTACTTGGATTGGTTAAAGGTTTTATAATACGAAGGAAACGGGCCCTGCTACTCCCAATAACACCATAGTCAGCCATTTCCTGTGGAGATACAGGTGGTCGTTCATCCAGTGAGATATCAGCCATGTCAGTCACCGGAATATCTGAACAGGATACTGATGGTTTTCGGATCATGGCACCCAGTGCATTGAATGTCCCATCAAAATCATAAACACTTCGAATATGTAACACACCAGTCTTTCCATCGCCTTCCACCGCTTCCAGTACTGGTGGGTATGGCCTGTTCTGCGCAGCAACAACATCGGTAATCATTATGTCTTCGGTAGGATTAATAATTGGTAGCTTGGTATTGTCTCCATGATTAAGGACAAACAAGCCATAAAACGGTGGCGCTGCTTCCAGACCTTCAATTGAACCAAGCTGTGTACATGAGACATATTTCCCATCCACTTCTACACGACACTGAGTCCAACTAACCAGACTACGGTTAGAACCATCAGTGAGTGGATATACCGAATGGTATCGACCACCCGCTGAAGGACCGACGATGGTACTAACACTTCCCCCTGTTAAGGATTCCTGCCCATTGCCAGACAGACCTTGATTGTCTTTATTAGGTCTTCCGTAATCGACAAAATAGTTGGTATCAATTAGCACCATGTCACCACCACCAAACGTGCCTTCGAAAGGACGGGCAATGGTAAGCAACCTGCCATCGTGATATTCCCGTGGTTGCATAAACTGGATATCTAAAAGGTTAGTCCCAGTTTCATGGCTGTTAGATCCATACATTAACTGCAAATCAGTACCATCTGGATTGATGGAATAGAGATTGATTTCATTATTTCCGAGCCGGTTCCTGTCCCAACGGCTAAAGACAATCTTACCATCACTTCGAACGATGGGATCCATATCCCGCTTAGGGCTAAAGGTCAGTTGCTGAATATCTGTTCCATCCGCCTCCATAACATGCAACATCAGGGCTGGAATGTCTTCCCTATCCACTTCGGTCGTGAATCCCGTTTTGCCTTCATCGGTGAGTACTTCTTTGGAACGTTGTTGTCGGGTAGAGGTAAATACAATGCGACCATCAGGTAAATAGTAGGGTGCGACATCATCACCCTTTTCTGAAAACTCATCCAGCTCAATGACTCGCCGAAGATTGCCAGTAGGAATATGGTATTCCCAGATATTCCAGGTGGGCTGATCTTCAGGGTCAGCATCTTCAATCTCAGGCTTACGCATGGCAAAAATCAATTTGGTGCCATCGTATGAGGCTTCTACATCCTTAACATCCCCCATGCTATTTACACTGGTCTCCCCATTGCCCAGATCACGGGTGATGGAGTGGGTCACATTGACTTCACCGGCCTGAGAAGAGGCATAAGCTCGAACAAACAAATCTGCCCCAGGATTAAAAGCAATATTATCCCTGGCATCGGGATAAGTAGGATTTTGTTCCTCATCGACAGGAATCGGGCGTTTAACATAGGCAATAGGAAAAGGCTCAACCAGTGGATCCTGGCCTTTACTGCCTCCCCCACAGGCGGATAACAGTATCAGCGCAACCATAACGACCAGTCGTTTGTGTATTACTTCCATTCGATTTCCCTACTTATACCTTACATTTAACATGGCTTTATTTTATTAAATCTTATTTTACCAGACCATTGGCCCTAGTTTTCGAAACCGTATTCACCCGATCCAAATATCATCCGTGCTTAATATCTATAACAGTTGAAATTGATTATGGCTTCGCCACTGTACCTGATCTGTGATGGCCATCACGGGTACAAAACCACTTATCCGTAGAATATGGCCAACAGTCGGAAAAGTCTCTAACTTTAAAAGAAGCGGTAATAATTATTCGAATGCAGGTGACAAAATCGATAGAATTAACCGACAAACAGCATTTTAAGAATCAGACAGTATTTAAGATTACACATCTTCAGAACTGTCTTTACCGAAATATAAATACAACGAGGGATCGAATAGATGCATAACATGGCCAACCTCACCCCAACAGGCCCAGCAGCAAAATCCAGGCGGATCACTCCCAATAAGCTTTTAAGCTATGGCCTTGTCTGTATTATGATCCTGATGGCTCAGTCACCTGCCTTTGCTGGAAAGCGTGAACAGGCCAAACGCATTCATGATCTGCTGGTTGGTGCAGCACCATCTAACACTTTGCTCGATTCCATGGCCACTGCAGTTGGTGATGCTGCCGATCCTCCCATAGCCAATTTAATTAATGCTGCAAATCTCGCATTAGCAGATGCTGAATCAAAAAAAGTTTTTGCCAATGTCACCCTGAAAAACTTTGCCAGCCCATGGACCAATGAGGCACAAAGTGTATTTGAACCGTTAAATGATTACTCGGCAACCGTTGCCGGGATGATTATCAATGACGATGATTTCAGAGAAGTCCTGTTTGGTAACTATATTTACACAGGTGGCAACAGTGCTGGTACTCCATACTCGCCAAACAATAATGCCCACTATATTGCTCTAGAAAATCAGAATATCGATCTTTCAACATCACTGGAAAAAACAACCCAAACGATTGCAGCTCCAGCAGGAATTATGACCACCCGTGCTGCAGCCCGTGCTTACTTTATAGATGGTACAAATAGAGCCATGTTACGGTTTACTTTCCTAAATCACCTTTGTTATGACATGGAACAATTAAAAGACAATACCCGGCCAATGGATCGAATTCGTCAGGACGTATCACGCAGTCCTGGCGGTGATAGCCGATTGTTTATGAACAACTGTGGTGCCTGTCATGCTGGGATGGATCCACTGGCACAGGCCTATGCCCGTTATCAATGGGAATATACTGATCAGGAAGATAATGGTGTACTTGCCTATACCGCAGATAGTATCCAACCCAAATATCACATTAATAGCAATAACTTCAAAGGTGGCTATGTAACAGAGGATGACAACTGGACCAATTACTGGCGTAGAGGATCAAATGTCTGGCTGGGCTGGGGGCAGAACACGCCTCATCATGCCGACTATGCCCTTATCGCGTTAGACACAACAAATGATAGTCCAGAAGTGAACGTCAGCCATGGCACTGGAGCTAAATCTCTGGGTGTTGAACTGGCTCACAGCGATGCATTTGCCCGTTGTCAGGTGAAGAAAGTTTTTAAAACAGTATGTATGCGCAACCCACAGAATAATACTCAAAGTGGTGAAGACGACACTAATGCCTTTAATAACATGGTAGCTAATTTTAAAGGTGCATATGGATACCGTCTGAAAAATGTATTTGTCGAGGCAGCTGCCTACTGCAGTGGTCCTAGTACACTCTAACCACAAAAATGATTATTGAACCTGTACCAGAACATGGGACAACACAATGAATAAAATCAAGGATAACGTACAACCTGACGGTTCAAACTACCTGAGTTTTCTCTCGCTAAAAAATCTCTTTTTCTGTATCAGTCTGGTGCTATTTATCTCAGCCTGTGGTGGTGGTGAAGACAGTCAGCGTGATCCTGGAGGAAATAAACAGGAGCTTGGAGATAGTACAGCTACAGCGAAGGACAATGATGTTTTTCAATTTCAAACCCATGTGTGGAAGCCTCTGCGTGACTCCGATAAAGAATGTGGACGTTGCCATAGATCACAGGCTCAAACTAAAGGTAAAACATTTTTCCTGGATGATGATATTAATCGTGCATACGATCAGTTTATCGAAAACGGCTTGATGGAAAAATCCAAAGATCCGGAAACAAATATTGAAACGGTTAAATCGAGTTCAAAGTTAATTGTTCGCGTTGGCCCTTCATTAAAACACTGGTGCTGGAGTACACATGTTGATTGTCAGGAAGAAATGACCACCATGCTTAATAGAATGATCAATGGTTATACAAGAGGTGTTGAAAGTAGAGAAACCGTACTAACACCTATTAAACCTGAAAATCAAAAAGCACTTGGTGACAGTCTACTTTTCCCTAAGGAATTACCAAGTTCTCCAAGCGGCATTTATGACGGCGTCCACAACTTGCTAACTCAATATTGTTCGAACTGTCATCGACAAGATGGACCACAACAACAACAACTACCCTATTTTGCAACTGCCAACAAACAGGATTCCTATAATGCTGCCAAGGTCAAAATAGATCTGAACAACCCTGAAAATTCCGAACTGGTTCAACGACTGAAACTGGAACACAACTGCTGGGATGTCTGTGATGATGATGCAGAGGAAATGCGACTTGCCATAATTAAGCTGGCAGCAGACATTAAAAGTCTGGGCATCAAACTGGATGATGAAAATATTATCATCAGCAAGGCCCTGGTTTTACTGGAAGACGGTGTACAGGACACTGGTGGAAACAGGTATGAAGCCAATCAGATAGCCCTGTATGAATTCCAGAATGGTTCCGGTAGCACAGCCTTTGATTCCAGCGGTATCCAGCCATCGCTTAATTTGACACTTTTTGGCAACGAAGGAATCGACTATCGCTGGCTTAGTAATTGGGGCATTGAAATCCTGACACCCCTGGGTCGGGCACAGGGCAGCACCTCAGATAGCAAGAAACTACATAACCGCATTAAACTATCTGGCCAGTACTCCATTGAAGCATGGGTCATTCCAGGAAACGTAACACAGATGGATTCCAATATTGTTTCCTACTCTTTTGGTGAAGAGAAGAAAAACTTTACTCTTGGCCAAAACATGTATAACTACGAGTCCTATCACCGAAGCAGCACAACAGGCGCAGGTGATGATGCACTGTCTACTCCAAATGGTGATGAAGTACTACAGGCGAGCCTTCAACATGTTGTCGTGACTTATGATTCCTTTAGTGGACGAAAGATATATGTTAATGGTGAGCTAATCAATGTCAGTGAACCTGATGACCAGGGTGGAAACCTGCTGAACTGGGACTCATCATTTGCCCTGGTGTTGGGAAATGATACTGATACAGATCGGCCATGGTTGGGTATTTTACGCATGGTTGCTATTCACGATGCTGCCTTGAGTCAGGAACAGGTCAAATTTAATTTTGATGCGGAAGTTGGTCAGAAATACCTGATGCCATTTGCGGTCAGTCACATTGATGGTATGCCAGACGAAAGTTATATCGTGTTTGAAGTCAGTCAGTATGACGAATTCAGTTACCTGTTCAGGGCTCCCCGTTACATAAATCTCGGTGGTGTTGCTCCAGCAAACTTTGGAACTGTACCTCTAAAAGGTATGCGAATTGGTATGAATGGTGATGAGGTTGCCGTTGGACAGGCATATTCCAATGTCGACATTGGTAACCTGGCAACCAGTTACGTCGAAGGTGAAGGTAAATCACTTTCTAATATCGATACCATCGTGGAACTTCAAAATGGCTCAGATATTGATGAGTTTTTCCTGACTTTCGAAAAACTCGGTGGAGATGAACGTAATCAGGATGTGGCAGCCTATGATGAAAAAGATGCAAACCCAACCGATATTCCCGCCTTGCGAACAGTAAATAACGACACTATGACACCACGAATTGGTGTCCGTACCTTTGATGAAATCAACGCCACCATGGCGAAAATGCTGAAAATCAATGACTGGGCAGGAATTCTTGACATCAATAATAGCAACCCCGAACTGAACGAAGGGAAGTTAGGCACCTTTGTTCAGTATCGCCAGCAATTCCCTGCCGGAGAGAGTATTGAAGGCTTTGCCACATCACACCAGATGGCGATCTCGCAGCTTGCCATTACTTACTGCAAAGTTCGGATAGATCGTGATATCAATAAGACACATGACATCTTCTTCACGGGTTTTGATTTTGGCCAGAATCCTTCTGTTGCCTTTGCCAATGAAGCTGCTGTTGATACATTTATTGCCCCTCTATTAACTGAGGTAGTAAATGTTTCAGAAACTGCTATTGAGCTGACTACGCAACCTGAAGTTTCATTCATTCGTAATGAGATGTACAAACTAATACTTCATGGGGATACCTTTACTAATCCCGATGACTATCCGACCCCTGATAGTTTGGGTCATACCGAGAATATTAATATAGAGAGAGTTGCATTGATCTCAGCAGCCTGCGATGGCACATGTACCTCAGCTCGTACAAGATTAATTGCTATATCAGCATGCTCGGCTGTGCTGGGCAGCGCCATCATGTTGATTCAATAGATAACGGATAAAAGTACCTGAGGACAAGAGAATGGGTAAAAAACGCAAGTCACTACACCCTAATGAGCCATTAAGACACAACGATCATCCAAGGCCTGTCAGCCGACGAGATTTTCTTCGCCAGGGATTTATTACCGGCAGCGGCGTTGTTATGGGTGGCGGTATTTTCAGCCTGTTTTCTAATCCCCATGAAGCCTATGCTGCGGTTTCTAATATATCTGGTGATATTCATAAGATGGCTGATATTGCGGGCTGCCCCGTTGGTGGGGGAGCGGGTACCAAACTACCCTTTATCTGTTTTGATCTTGCCGGTGGTGCAAGCCTGGCCGGGGCCAATGTCCTAGCTGGTGGTCCTGGTGGGCAAAAAGACTTTATCAGCACCGCAGGTTATAGCAAGTTCGGAATTCCTGATACGATGTTACCCACTGCAGCTGACGAAAATATCAATAGTGAACTCGGTCTCCTGTTTCACGAGCAAAGTACCATGAAAAACGGGATCGTTGAAAAGGCCGGCTCAGCCCTGAACAGGATCAATGGCGTGTTAATTCCTGCCCGCTCAGACAACGATACAGGTAATAACCCACATAACCCCATGTTTGCCATTGCCAGGGCTTTTTTAAATGATGATCAAAGTGGCAAAGTCCTTTCACTTGTTGGTTCACGCAATAGTGACTCAGGGGGTAATTCTACTTTTCCTCCCAGTTTTATGAACCCAGAACTCATACCTACCAAGATCGATCGACCCTCCGATATCACTGGCATGCTGGACACCGGTAGCCTCACCGGCATTCTTGACAAGGATGATCTCAAAGTTGTCATGGAATCCGTTGCACGCCTGAGTCATCAGAAACTCAGCAAAGTTAGTACTGGCACAATTGTTAGCCGTGATGAACTCATCGAGAACCTGGTGAAATGCGGATATTTAAGTGCCGCTGATATTGCCGATCGCTTTGCCGATGTCAAAGTGAATCCTGCTGAAGATGAGGCCATCGTCGGTGACACCGGTATCTTTAGCCAGGGAGAGTGGGATGGCCCTGATAGAAATGAATTCCGTAAGACTGCCTCAGTCATGAAAATGGTACTAGATGGCTATGCAGGTGCCGGTACGATTACTATGGGTGGCTATGATTACCACACAGGTGAACGAGTCACAGGTGATGATCGTGACGAACGAGCCGGTCGTTGTATCGGAGCCTGTCTGAACTACGCAGCCCGACGAGGTGTACCATTAATGATCTATGTCTGCAGTGATGGATCTGTTTCCAGTAATGGCCGTCCCGACCCCAATGCAGACGGTAAAGGTGAATGGACCACTGATAACTCTTCAACAGCAGCTTCATTTATCCTGTTATTTGATCCCCTGGCTGGTGGCCGGCCACAGATACTAACGAATACCGTACCAAATCCAAGCCTAGGCCAGATTGGCTGGTTCTCTCGGGATGCTTCGGTGGTACGTAACTCCAGCCCGGCAGCTGATAATGTCCTGTCCCTAGTCAATACAGTTTTACTGAACTACATGTCCGCTAGTGGAATGATTTCTTCTTCTAATACATCAGCATTTACTCAAATCTTTACTGATCTGAGCATTTCACATGGCTTGGGAAATAACTTCGATCGCCTGATGGCATTCGGGCCTGTTAACTCACCTTAACCATTTGCTCTACCTTGCCTGGGCTGGTTATTTAAATCAGCCCAGTTCAGCATTATGTATTATTTGTGCTACCTTCTGATTGTTGGTCATAACATCAGGTAAATACCCTTTGTATCACTCATTCACTCCACTCCTTTCACTGTCCATAATATTCAGTATATTACCCGGTCTTGCATCAGCCACCTGGTATAAGGAAGAACTGGCCATTATGGGAACGTCCGTCAGTGTTGAACTCTGGCATGACAAACGCCTCCAGGCTGAAAAATGTATTTCTCTGGTAATGAATAATATGCGACGTATTGATCAGACCATGAGCCCCTATAAGCCTGATAGTGAACTAAGTCGACTAAATAAAAAGGCAGTGAGTAAACCATTTAAAGCCAGTAAAGAACTTTTCCAACTCATTAGCCAGGCCAATAAAATATCGGACATGACCAGGGGAAAATTTGATATCACGTATGCCAGCACAGGCTATTTATACGATTATCGAAATGCTGTACGACCCGATAGTAAAAAAATAGATGTCCTGCTTCCTGCGATTAATTACAGGCACATCAAGCTCACTCCTCGGAAAAGACTCGTAAAGTTTAATCATCCCAATGTAAAAATTGACCTTGGTGGTATTGCTAAGGGCCATGCCGTCGACCAGGCCATCATGATCCTCAAGCGGTGTGGGATTTCCCAGGCCCTAGTCAGTGCCGGAGGAGACAGCCGCATTGTTGGAGATAAACAGGGTTTACCCTGGATGACCGGGATTCGCCATCCTCGAGATAAAAATGGTTTTGCCGTAGTGCTGCCACTGACCGATACCGCCATCTCCACATCAGGCGACTATGAACGGTTTTTTATCGAAAATGGCAAACGCTACCATCATATTCTCAATCCCAGCTCAGGCCAGCCAGCGGATAAATCACAAAGTGTTACCATTTTGGGAAAAGATGCGACCACCACTGATGCCCTGTCCACGGCGGTGTTTGTCATGGGGTCTGAGACAGGCCTAGCTTTTATTGAATCCCTGCCCGGGATTGAAGCCATCATCATCGATAGCAAAGGCAAAATTCATTACACAAGTGGCCTTTTAAAACCTAAGGATAATAACAATACATCCAAACCTGATTGAAATGGTTGAAATGTGACCAACCACACGGCATAGACTCCGCCAAGCCCCTACATTTAGCTATATAAATGGCCAATACAATCGCTAGTTTGATTGAATAAGTCTAATCCTTATTTGATTAGTGGTTATCCGCTCGGCCCACAAGCCGGATTTCACAATCATTTGACGACTCTCAATTAACTCCCTCTTTTGTAGTAAGTTTTTGGCCTGATCGCTGTCGTTGATGGTGGATAACCATTAAAATAAGGTAGTTTTGAAGGAGCAGGATCTCGACATGAATTACAAAACCATTTTCATCTCATTTTTACTGGCGTTTGCACTAGTAGCATTAGGTCTGGCAGGTCAGGTAAGAGCGGAACAACAAAACAATAAGCTTTCGGCCCTGGGCAATAAGGTAGAAGAATTAAAAAAAGAGATTCTCGAATTGAATCGAGACCTGTTTATCCTGGAAGAAGAGTTACTGTTTCCTGCAAATACTCAATTTACTGTTTTCCTATCTATGGATAAGGGCCAATTGTTTACCCTCGACTCGGTTCAAATCAGACTCAATGATAAAATTGTTGCCAATCACCTTTATACCGAACAGGAACTCAAGGCCCTGCTTCGAGGTGGTGTTCAGCGTGTTTATATGGGGAACTTACCCAGTGGCCGTCATGAGCTGATAGCCTATTTCAATGGTGTTGGTCCTAAAGGACGTGATTTTAAACGTGGAACCACTATTGCTCTGGAAAAGTCGAGTTCACCCAAGTTTGTTGAATTAAAAATTACTGACGATACCAGCAAACAACAACCCAAGTTTAATGTGAAGGTCTGGGAGTAATTTCATTAACAATGAAAACCAATAGCAAACAAGGACGTCTTAGCCTGTTTGTCCTGTTTCTATCAGGCTATTTTTCTATCACCTCTTTGAGTTTAGCTCAGGACGAAGAGCGACTGGAAATTCGTAACTTGCACTTTGGCGAGACCCTGTACCACTTTTATCAAAAGCAATATTTCACAGCAATTTCAGATCTTCTTGTTGCCCAGAAGAAACACCCTATCCAGACTCAGGGTGAGAACCCAAATTTATTGCTTGGTGGCCTATATCTCTCTTACAACATGACTCAACGGGCTGGAAATATTTTTACCAGTCTGACTCAAAAAGATATATCAAAAAGACTCCAGAGCAGTGCATGGTATTACCTGGCTCGAATCGCTTATCAAAATAGCGAACTGGAAAAGGCCAATCTAGCCGTTAACAAGATTGGGGTTCACCTGCCGTTTCGTTATAACGATGAGCTGCAACACTTACAGGGCAATATCTTACTCAAACAGAAAAACTATAAAGATGCCATCAAGATTCTCAGTCAATATTCTGATTCAACAGACTGGTCTCACTATACAAAATTCAATCTTGCCATCGCCCTGATCATGGCCGATGAAAATGAAAAAGGCACTGAATTACTTGAAGAAGTCGCCGAACTGGATGCCCAAGATATAGAACAAATCGCACTACGGGACAAAGCAAATCTGGCACTGGGTTATGCGGCTTTAAAAGCTAAAGATAACGAAACTGCAGCAGACTATTTCAGACAAATCCGTTTATCCGGTTCCCAGTCCAACAAAGCACTATTAGGCATCGGCTGGGCTTTTCACAAAGAAGGCAAGCTCAAACGTTCACTGGTACCCTGGGTTGAGTTAAAAAATCGCTCTTCGAAAGACCCTGCTGTTCAGGAAGCTCTGTTAACCATTCCCCATGCCCTTGAAGGGCTAAATGCCAAGGAACAGGCCCTGGCATATTATAATGATGCAATAAACTCCTATAACAAAGAACTAGCAACACTAAAATCTGTCATCAATTCCGTCAAACAAGGTGAATTCATCAAATCATTACGGGTTCTGCATTTACATCAGCAAAAAGAGAATCACCTCCATTTCACAACACTACCTGACTCAACCGCAACTCCTTATCTGCAGAGTTTAATCGCAGGCCAGGAGTTTCAATCCATATTGAAGAATTATCGTGATTTGTTGTATATGAAAAATATTCTTACTCATTGGAATAACCAGATACCTTCTTATAGGTTGATGTTGAATGAGAGAGAAAAAGCTTACGATTCTCGTATTCCTAAAATTAGTGCATTCATGAAAAATACCCAACAGACTAAGTTGTTAAACCGATACAGAAAGCTAAAAAGCCGCTTAGAAGCAATAGAAAAAAATCATGTTGTATTTGCCCTGGCCAGTGAACAGGAAATGAACCTGCTTAATAAACTTTCAAAAATTAAAAAATTGTTGGATAAAGTCCCTCCTGGTCAGCTTGAGGAACAACATGATCAATATCGCTTGTTTAAAGGTATTTTGTACTGGCAAGTTGCTACTGACTATACCCCACGTTACTGGCAGGTAAAAAAACGCCTTCTTGAAATAGAAAAGGCCTTTAGTAAGCTTGAAAAGAAAAAAACCTCATCACTTACTACTCTGGTAAAAACTCCTGAATATTTCAAAGACTTTGCCAATAACATTAATAACAAACAAAGAAAAATAAAAAACCTGAATCAACAAATATCAAATGTCATAAAATACCAGGAAAGTCTGATCAACCGAATTGCCATTGATGAATTAACAAAGCAGAAGCATCTCATCGAAAATTACCATATTCGGGCCAGCTATTCTCTGACTCGTCTTTATGACAGCCTGGCTGTGGTCGAGAAAAAGTAAATGGCCTGGCAGAAGCTGAATTTAATTGGTATTGCTGTCCTCCTCTCAGCCTGTGAGGCTGAGCAACCACCACAGTTAATTGAAGCACTTGATGATAGGGAATATAGAATCGAAAAAAGAAAATCTCCTGACATTACACGCGAGCAGGTTGTTAACAAATACCGTGAATTTATTGATTACGCCAGTGGCGAACCCATGTATGGTAATGCTATCCGTAGATTGGCAGATATAGAGCTGGAGAGTGCAGAAACAGAAAATCTCACAGCAAACAATGATAAACAACTCGAAACTACCCGCCGCAAAATGGAAGCGGCAATCAGGATGTATGAAACCTATCTAGATACTTACCCTCACCGGGAGAATGTTGACCTCATTCTATACCAGCTTGCCAAGGCATATGACCTGACAGGGGATTATCTCGGTACTCTCAATACACTGACACGATTAGTCGATAACTACCCGGATAGCCGTCACTATATTGAATCTCAGTTTAGGCGCGGAGAAATGTTATTCTCACTCGGCCGTTATAAGACCTCTGAACAGGCTTATGAAAAGATCGTCAAACAAACAGAAAGTTCAATTTTTCGTGAAAAGGCCATGTTTAAATATGGCTGGGCCATGTTTAAACAAAGCAAGTTTACTCCAGCTCTGCATGCTTTCTTTGATATTATTGACAAAAAACACCAGGCAGGACTGATACAGGAAGCAAAACTCTCTCCTGAACTACCGCGTACAGAACAGGAGTTACTGGATGACCTCTTTCGCGTTGTCAGTCTTTCATTTACATACCAGAATGGTGCTAGCGGAATAAAACGTTACTTTACAGCATTTGGCTCAAGAAGTTATGAACCACTGGTATACTCACGACTGGCAACCACTTATCTAACAAAAGATAGATATACCGATGCTGCTGACACCTATCTGACTTTTGGCAATCACTACCCCAACAGTCTGCTTGCTCCCGACATGCACCAGGAAGCTATTAATATTTATAAAAACGGAAAATTTCCAAGCTTACAACTTGCGGCCAAAGCCAGTTTTATAAAACGTTACAATGTGAATGGAAAATACTGGGATGCACATGATATTTCTGTACGGCAAAAGCTAAGCCCACTACTCCAGACTCATATTCGTGAGCTTGCCAATCACCATCATTCATTGGCAAGAAAAAGCAAAGGGAAAAATTCAAAATCAAAAAACTATACAAAAGCTGTCGCCTGGTACCGAACCTATATAAAGTCGTTTCCAGACGACACATCTACACCTGCGATACATTTTTTACTTGCTGAAGCATATGATGACTCAGGAAACTATGACCGTTCGATTATTGAATTTGAAAAAGTCGCTTATTCATATCCACTTCATAAGAAAAATGCTGAGGCTGGCTATGCTGCGTTAGTGGCTTATTCGAAACTAATTAAACAGAATGAAAAACGTAAACTTCACCAGCCTGAACTGATATCAAAAAATATTGAAAGTGCTCTGAAATTCAGCAGTAATTTTCCAGAACACAAACAAAAACCAACGGTTCTCACTCATACCTCAGAACAGCTTTTCAAGGCAAAAGACTACCCACGAGCCGTTGAAGCCGCACAAATAGTGATTGACTCACCACGTAGTACTAAACGCCAGTCTCTTACCGCCTATACCGTCATCGCCCATTCACAGTTTGCCTTACAGGACTATGCCGTCGCCGAACTTGCCTATCAGGAGGCGCTAAGCAGGCTTTCTAAAAAAAGCACCAGTTACAAAGAACTACAGAATAAACTGGCTGCGTCTATATATAAACAGGGTGAAAAAAGTAAACAGGAGGGTAAGTTGGCTCTTGCTGCAGAGCATTTCATGAGGCTTGGCGTACTTGTCCCCACTTCAAAATTTCGTGCTACAGCTGAATATGATGCTGCAGCAATTTACATTCAACAACAAAACTGGAAACAGGCAGAGAAAATATTAATTGGTTTTCGGAAAAAATATCCTCGAAATAAAAAATATCGCCTTGGGATAACTGAAAAACTGGCCACGGTCTATTCCAAGACAGGCAAGCCACTTAAAGCCGCCAGAGAGATGGAAGAACTTGCCAGCCTGTCAGGTAAATCTTCGGCTTACAAACAGGATATGCTTTGGCAAGCCGCCACCCTTTATCAAGATGGAAAGAAGAACAAGGATGCAACTCGCCTTTATAGAAAATTTGTAAAATCATATCCTGGACAATATCCTGAGTCTATTGAAGCCCGTTATCAGATAGCGATGCATCATAAGGACTTGAAGCAACCCCGAAAACAGGTCTACTGGTTGAAAGAAACTGTCAAAGCCGAGAGACGTGCTGGTAAGAAAAGTAATGAACGAACTAAGTTTCTGGCTGCCCAGTCAAGTCTGACTCTGGCTTATCCTTTAATGACAAATTATCGTAAAACAGCTCTGGTCATCCCCTTGAAAAAAAGTTTGAAACGAAAAAAATCACTTATGGAAAAAACCATCAAGGCATACCAGCATGCAATGAATTATCGAGTGGCTGATATCACAACATCCGCCACCTACCATATAGCTGAAATTTATCATGACTTTTCTCGTTCACTCCTTAAATCTCAACGCCCCAAAGGATTATCAAATGAGGAACTGGAACAATACGACATCCTGCTCGAGGAACAGGCCTTCCCATTTGAGGAAAAAGCAATCAAGATTCACAGCTCGAATATAAAACATACGAAAGATGGAATTTACGATAAGTGGATAAAGCGCAGTCTAAAACAATTAAGTCAATTACAACCTATACGTTATGCCAAGTTTGAAAAAGGTGCAAATTATGCTGAAGACCTTCATTAAACTCCAGATTACACTCTACATTCTTGGCATAAGCCTGCTTTCTGGTTGTGTTTCATTAGATAGTGCTACTCAACCCGAGGTAGCTGAGCATATTAAACTTGCTTACCAAACAGCACTTATTTCTATGAAAAAAGGAAAATACAAACTCGCGATTAAACAGTTTAATAAAATCATTAAACAACAACCTGGACTGGCAGGACCACATACCAATCTCGGCATCATTTACCTAAAGAAAAAATCTCTGGATAAGGCTAGACAGTCCTTAGAAAAAGCCATTGAACTCAACAAGCAAAGTACTATTGCCTATAACCATCTCGGTATCGTATATCGTAACATGGGACGTTTTGATGATGCTGAGCAAGCATATTTAAAAGCCATTGAGATCAATACCAGTTATGATTATGCTCATCTCAATTTGGGTATACTTTATGACCTCTACAAATCTGATGGCAACAAAGCCATTAACCATTACCAACAGTATTTAAAATTAAGCAACAAACCCGATAAAATGGTTGAAAAGTGGATTGTCGATATCCAGAGGCAGAATAAAACTGCTGCAAGTAACGCAAAGGAGACACCAGGATGAGAAATAAACTATTCCTAAGTATCCTGTTTATACTGGTCTCTCCGCTAGCCCATGCAGAGCGAATTATTATGCAGGGGACTGCCGTAATTGGAAATCAGGAATTACCAAAAGTCCTTTATATTGTGCCATGGCAGAAATCTGAATTACCGGATCTCAGTGACCCTCCACTTGAGAGCTTGATTGATGAAGCCTTAGCCCCCATTGATCGTAATGTTTTTAGAAGGCAAGTAGAATACTATCGGGTGCTGAGTGGATCTGAAAACCAATAGAATGAGAACCAGTAAACGTTATTACGCCACATGGCACACTAAATTAATGCTACAAATTAATGGGTCTGGCAACAAACTTATGGAGTCTGGTATTCTAAATTACTTTAGTTACAGATTATTCCAAGGCTTAGATATTTAATAAATTCCACGTCAGGAGCGAGGTATGTTTACAAGCATTGTAAAATTTTTTCAGGATGGTGGTCCATTCATGTACCCCATCATGGTTGTTCTGGCAATTGGCCTTGCCATTGCTATAGAACGTTATATGTACCTGTCGATGGCTAAACGCCAGAACCGGAAATTTATGAAACAACTCTTACCACTCTTACAGCGTGGTGATTATCAACAGGCTTATGGAATTACCGGCAAATCAAACCAGGCCATATGCCGTATGTTATCGCAGGGTCTTTCTCGTTATCAGTCAGCCACTGACAGGGATGATATCGAAGCGGCTATGGAAGAAAGTATGATGGAGGCTATTCCACGTTTGGAAAAACGCACCCATTACCTGGCAACCTTTGCCAATATCGCAACACTACTCGGTCTGCTGGGAACCATTATTGGTTTAATCAAGGCATTTACCGCTGTTGCCCAGGTTGACCCTGCAATGAAGGCCGAGATTCTATCTACCAGTATCTCTGTCGCCATGAATACAACCGCTTTTGGACTTATGGTTGCCATCCCTCTATTGTTATTCTTTGCTGTACTGCAAACCAAAACAACGGAAATTATCGATAGTCTGGAGATGGCCGTCGTGAAATTTGTCAATCTGATGATGCAGCGTAAATCGCCAGGTAACTAATCATCATGCGACGTCGGCGTATCCGTAGACCGGAAAAATCAACAGAACTGAGTATTACGGCCTTCATGAATTTGATGGTCATACTCGTTCCATTTCTGTTGATGACAGCTGTTTTCAGCCACATGACGATACTTGATCTCAATTTACCCAACCCAGATGAAGCAGGTTCAAACAGTAAAAAAGCTGCTTTCGATCTGAAAATAATAGTTAGAAAATCTTCTCTAACTGTAATGGATGGAAGAGCTGTTATAAAGACTATCCCTCTACATAAGGGACAGCACAATTTCAAAATACTTTCCAAAGTCCTGATGCAGGTGAAAACGAAATATCAGAACAAACAAGCCATAACAATTTTGTCTGAGCCTCGAATCCCATACGAAATTCTTGTTGGAACCATGGATGCAGCTCGTTCTTTCTTCACATTCCAGGAAGGAAGTATCATTGAAGCAGAGTTATTTCCAGAAATATCTATCGGTGATGCACCGAGAAAATAGAGTCAAAATATGAAAGAAACCAGACGCACAATCAGAATGGAGCGACACCATAAACGTCGGAGTGACAGATCAGCTTCACTAAATATGGTTTCCCTGATGGATATCTTTACCATACTGGTCTTCTTTTTACTTGTCAGTGCTGCTGACTCTGAGGTTCTACCCAGCCCAAAAGCGATCAAATTACCAGAATCAACAACTGATAAAAGACCAAAAGAAAATATCATTATTATGGTCAACAATAGTGACCTTTTACTACAGGGTAAATTTATTGCAGATACCCGCCAGGTTATGAAAAACCAAAAACCTGTCATAGCAGATCTAATACAGCAATTAATAATACTCGATGAGGAATCTCGCAAAATAAAAGGTGAAAAACCTGCCTCAAAGCGTGGTGTCACCATTATGGGTGATAAACAATTGCATTATCAGCTCCTGAAAAAGATCATGCTAAGTTGTGCGACAGCAAAATATTCCAATATTTCTCTTGCCGTGATGCAAAAGACACCGGAGCAATAGTTAACTATGGCTACGATGAACATGTACTGGAATGATCCCATACTACCCTGGTCTGAGACAGAGAACGACCAGCGTTATAAAAAGATACTGCGTTTCACACTGATCTTCTTTGTAGTGGCCAGTTTGATAATTCCATTTTTGCCTGTCCCAGAAACTGAAAAGAAAAAACTTGAACAGGTATCACCTCGTCTTGCCAAACTCATCATAGAAAAGAAAAAGCAGAAGCCCCCAGCACCCAAGGTCAAACCACGCATTGTTAAGAAGAAAGTAACCCCAAAAGCATCTAAAAAAACCAAAATTGCCAGAAAAAAAGCTCAACAGAGTGGCTTGATGGCGATGAGAAAAGAACTTGCTGCTCTACAAGATGCATTTGATATGTCAGCCCTGAACGATTCGACGCCACTCTCTAAGGCTGATACGAGTAGGACGACAACCAGTAAACGTTCATCTGCAGAAAAATCCGCCAAAAAAGGTAGCGGCGGTATTAACACAAGCTCACTCTCAACGAAAACAGGCGGCACAGGTTTATCTGGACGTTCCAGGACTGCCGTCACCAGCGATATTGGTAGCGGTGGAGGTAGTGGAAAATTCAGGGAAGCCAGTAAAAAAGTCCGAACAGAAGAAGAAATTGCTCTGGTTTTTGAAAAAAATAAGGGTGCAATATTCAGCCTTTATAATCGTGCACTAAGAAAAGACCCCACCCTGCAGGGAAAAGTTGTGCTTGAGTTAACTATTAATGCCAGCGGAAAGGTAACAAAGTGTAAAATTATCTCAAGTGAACTTAATAACAAATCATTAGAAAGAAAACTTATCGCCCGTGTAAAATTATTCCGCTTCTCGGCTAAACAGGTGAAATCCACGACGGTAACTTATCCCATCGATTTTTTACCTTCTTAATGGTTAATTTTTGACCATCAAGTGAATTCTTCATTTGTGAGACTAATCACACCAATATTGTAGTGCCTGAGCTATCTTTATAAATGGATAGGTAGCTTGATTTAATCGCTTGCCTTGAGGCAAGTCTAACATCGGTTTTCTTAATCGTTATCCTGATAAACACCAATAATAATGGCGGCACTTAACAAGGCAATTGATAAACAATCGCTAAAGGGTTTTAGCCCTTTGGGAAAACTCACCCCTGATAAAATTGATGAGATAATCACTAAGTCAAGGGTTGAGAATGTTCCTGCTGGCCGAGTCATATGTCGTCAAGGCGATGCGAATAATCAGAAAATTTATCTCCTCTCAGGGCAAGTAGAGTTAAGCACCCCAGGGAAAAGTCGTAAAAAAACTATAAAAAGTAAGTCCGTTGAGGCCAAGTTTCCTCTTGCGGATGATTTTCCAAGAAAATCCACCGCCAGGGCAAAAATCGCTTCCAGCCTGTTATATATAGATGCCAGCCTCCTGGAAATTCTTCTAGATGATAACCCCTCCGGGGAATATGAAGTCACTGAAATAAGCGTAAATGATCACAGTACCGACTGGATGATGCGTTTTCTTCAATCTAGAACTTTTCTGAGACTACCCACTGAAAATATCCAGAAAGTCCTGATGTCTATGGAAGAAATCCATAGCTTCAAAGGTGACCGGATTGTTACCCAGGGTGATGACGGTGACTATTACTACATTATCAAAAAAGGCCAATGTACGGTTTCTCGAAAACCCGCTGAAAAAGTCGACGAGGTACGTCTTGCTACATTATCTCAAGGTGATGGCTTTGGTGAAGAGTCACTCATAACCCATGGGAAACGTAATGCGACAGTAACCATGCTCGAAAACGGTACCTTGATGAGGTTAAAGAAGGATGACTTTTTAACGCTTCTCGTTAAACCCTTAATCAGAAATGTCCATATAAATAGTTTAAAGAGTTCATTATATAAGGACTCTATCATTATTGATGTTCGTAGCAATGATGATTTTAAGCTGAACCACCTCAATGATTCGAGACATATACCACTGTCCATGATGCGGCTTCGCATTCCTACACTTGATCACTCACGGCAATATCTAATTTATTCTAATAATAAGGATGATGCCAGCGCTGCAGCCTTTTTGCTGGCCCAACATGGTATTAATTCTAGTGTTATTTTGGGTAATCTGGAACAGGCTACTACGGTACTTCAAGCTGAACTACCTGATACCACAAAGACTAAATCTGAACCAGCCACGGTTATTCCGATTTCAACTGGACAGCCCACAGTGCCAAATGTTGCTGAGCCAGTTAAACTAGAAAAGCTTACAGTCGAACTGGAAGCAAAAACAATAACTGAAGAATCATCAAAAATTACTCCCGCTCCAAAAGAATCAACTGATAATACAGCCATTTCACAACAATCTATTTCATCTGAAGACCAGAATAAACAAAATGAGGAAATAGAAAAACTCAGAAAAGAAGCAGAATACCAGGTTCAAAAAATGCTTTCTGAAGCTGAGTCTATCAAGGAATCTGCCATTAAAGAGGCAACACTGTTGAAGCAAAAACTTCAACACGAAGAATCTAGCAAACTTCGAAGTGAATTAGAGCATACTCGCCGGAAGGCTGAGGATGCAATCAGCAGAAGTGAACGCCTAGCCAAAGAAATCAGGCAACAGGCTGAAAAGGATAGTAGCGAAATTCGGCAACAGGCTCTACATGATGCTGAAAAGTTACGCTTTGAAATTGAGCAGCTTCGCCAAAAAGAAATTCAAATGAAGTCTCAGCTGGATTCAGAGATCTTTCGATTAAAACAAGTAGCAGCAGAAGAGGCACGACAGCTTGCACTACAGGAGGCTAACAAAGCCCGACTGGCTGCAGAAGAAGCCGCGATTCTTGCCAAGCAAACAGCGCTTTTGGAAGCAGAGGAAACTAGGGAGAAAGCCAAACAGGAGGCTGAGCTAGCCAGATCAGAAGCTCTGCGTGAAGCCGAAAAAACTTTAAAATCTGCAGAACAAGCAGCCATTAAAGCGCAAGAAAAGGCTGATCAGCTCACAGACGAGGCCAAAGCTATTGAACGTGAAGCTGAACAAGCACGGATTAAAGCTGCAAAAGAAGCTCATGATATAAGACAGGCTGCATTAAATGAAGCTGAGGCAATTAAACAGGCAGCCCTTCTTGAAGGTCAACGCTTAAAACAACAACATTCCAAAAAAGATGTATCCATTATCAAACACGATAATATTTTCGACCTTGACGAAGATATCAGCCCAGTCTCTGAACCCATTATGCCATTTGCAGATGAAGATTCAATGGCCATGGAAATGGCAAATGAGATTCGAGAAAAACTGCTTGAGGCTGAACAACAACGGATTGAAAATGAAAACAAAGCTAGGTCGGAGTCTCAACAACAGGATGTGAAAGTCAGGAAATTAACAGGCAAAACGATCCTTGAAACAGCAACAGAAATGTTTGTCTTTAAAGAGCCAAAGACACCTCAGACATATGTAAGAACATTCAATGATCACATCAATACTGGCACTTTTGAACTAGAGCCAGTAGAAGAAAAAAAGACCGTAGAACAACTCACAAATAAGCCTGCTGTCAAACCTAAAAGCATCAAGTCATCTCTATCAAATACCCTTCATGTACCCAACTTTTCAGTTGATAATCCTCCTGAAAAACCAAGTTATAAAAGAAGTCTGTTAACAGTTTCAATCAGCATATTTCTCGTTATAACTCTCAGTCTGGTGGCCTACACAACAAAAATACAGATCAATTTCACTGAAGTTGATGCCCTGGTTAATCAGGAAACTATAGAATCTAAAGAAGAAACAGTAAAACAGAATGCTAGAAAAGAGTTTCGAAATAAACTATCAATAATAAAGCCTTAGCGAAAAGGCACTATACCTTTTCCAGCCAGACTTCCTTTTTTTATATATTTAAACATAACAGCTTTGATGGGAACTTTATTCTCATCTGAAATCAACACCATCCACTCACCTGTTAATGTCTTTTCAAGAATTTTTGAAGAAATCAACCGCTCAGTTTTTTCATTTATATCAAAACTTTTCTGATATAATTTTTTACCTCTATGCTCCCATGTATGGTATACCTTTTTTCCCTGCATATTTTTTATTTCTGAATAGAAATATACTTTTTTAATATTATTTTCCAAAATTAGCACTTCATTGATCGGTCTATTTTTTTTGATATCTGTCGTGAAAACAGCTTTTATCACCTGGCTATTAAAACTATCAGCATTCGCAGCAGGCATGACTATACTAATAGTTAGAATAAAGACTGGCAGTCTGGAGATTATTTTAAGCATATAAACGAATAAATTATAATTAAGCTAGTTATTATATCGATATTTTTCTATTTGGTCAGCTATATATTTAAAGAAGTAAAAATAATACAGAAACACTAACTATAATTACTCACAGAATTCATACCTCCATATCCTCTATCTTCTTCTGTACCTTCTTTTAAGGTTTGTTGTAATTTATCCCAGGCTATGAGTAATTCTTCTTTTATTTCGCCTTCACGAAAAACACTAATATTTTGTTTAATTTCCTTTAGAGTCAGAACAATCTTTGGTTTGCCTTTTGGAAAAAAACTATCACGGTCGAATACAACATAGCCTTTGACAGGAATACCCGGTATTAACGATTTTATGGTCACCACATCCACTTCTAATTGCCGTAGTGGATTATCAAAACTGTAGCTACGGCGATCGAGCACTTGTGTCCAATGGCTGATATTTTCAGATGCAAAAATCAGCCCTTTATAGGGCTTCTGACTGATAATCAAAACTCCACGAGGTGTCAAAATCAACCAATCGATGAAAGATGATCCCTCCACTGCATCTGGAATCATTACATTTCGCATATAATGAGTACTTATTCTTTTAACGATTTTTGGAAAATCCCGATAAGATTTCCCAGATTGGCTATTGCGCCAGATTAAAAACAGGATAATGGCAATTAAACCGGCAATTCCACTCCCAATAATTTCAATATCTGACATAATCGACTAATCCCCTTATTTTTACAATGCTTTATTTGAACTGGTTCACTGAAATATATAGCAAATATCTATTAGAATTTATGTTTAATAAATATGATTTACTAAAAATCGTGATGAAATACTAATAATAATATCGGACAAATCACTAATGATTTGATTATAAAAACAGATAATATTTATACTGCCTATTAAACTTGTAATTATAGGTCATCCAATTTCCTGGCTACTCACTAACTGGTATTAAGAAGACATAATATGAGCTCTGAGCAAATTACCCGGTTGCATAATGCAGAACAGATAGTACAGGATTATGGCAGATTGCTTGGCACCATTACTCTTGGGGCCTATGCCCACCCTGGTTCATTATTACCACACACAAAAGATCAGATTAAGGATTCCATTCAGTTATTGCTGCGGGAAATTGGCCATGAAAATACCGATATCAAAAATAGTCTGGTCGAGGCCTATGTCTTACTGGCCAAATTTATTTCTGAGGAAGATGCTGCCCTGCTGGAAAAAGGGCGCGAAGCCCTATCTCGGGGAGAAGCTGACTGCAGTTTCATTGAAGAGGCAGGTAATGCAACTAAGATTATTAATAATATTAAATTGGAAATGGAAAACCTGACAGAGGATTTAAAGATCTTTCTTAACTGATTTTTTTCAGCATTTTTTTCGCTTCAGGAAATGTTAAGGCCAGGATACTGACTGGATCCTTCTTACCCTTCACCTTGATATGCTGTTGTTTACCCTTCCATAGCTTTTCAGGCAAAAATTTAAATGAAAACTCGCTCAAAACAATATCTTTATTTAAAGCCTTGCTAGCACTTTCCATTCTAAAAGCGATATTTACTGCATCCCCCAGAGCAGTATTGTCTTGGCCTAAGCCCCCCATTGAGGCCGTACCTGTATTGACACCAACGCCTATTTTTAACTGACTTGGTAAATGAGATTTGTATTCCTTATTCAGATTCTCCGTCACCTTGTTGATATCGCATGCAGCCGCTATTGCCTCAGCTATCGTCTTAAGCTGGTCATCCTCAGACTCCCAACGAGCAAATACACAATCACCAATAAACTTGTCAACCAAACCACCATTTGCGATCACAATATTATTAACCTCATGAAACCATGAGTTCATAATCTTGGTTAAGGTATTAATGGGTACCTGTTCCGACATTGAGGTAAAACCTCGTATATCAGCAACCATAATAGTAATCTGTTTAATAACCGGGGCATCATGCACGATGGTTTCGAGCATAGAGACACTGTCAATCAGGTCAACATCCTTGCTGAGTTCTTCAAATAGAATGTCAGTGGAGCCAATGGTGAGAATGTCACTATTCTTAAGTAACTTGGGAGCAACAATCCGTTGTTTATTGACAAAACTTCCATTCGAACTGCCACTGTCAATCAGATAAAAATCACCTTCGCCAAGACAGCGAATCATGGCATGGTTTCTGGATACCGTAAGTTCGGGAATCACAATATCGCTATGCTTGTCTCGACCAATGGTCAAAACTGCTTTGCAATTTAACTTATGTGTTTTTCCACTTATTTTGTATGAAACGGTTGCAGCCATACTTCACCTTACAGCAGCATATTAAAGCTGCAGAAAAAATTCATAACAAAGATCGACGTATGTTATGCCCCAATCTGAATTTATTTAAATTCTATTATTGTTATTTTGCCAGATGATAACGCTTTTGCTCAGAAACCGGCCGGTGTAAATCTACCTCATTTGCCGCCCGCATACCCGACAATATATCCTCATAGTCTGGATTTTCCATTCCCTTGGGTTTTGTATTAAGATCCGCAGCCTCCCCGTAATTCTGCTTCACATATTCATCAACTGCCTGCATGGCCTCCGGTGTACTGGAAAACTCTGCAACCAATTGGGCAATTCGAAATAACCATGCCTGGGCAAACACATCACCACGGCGTGTTTTTTCCTTCTTGGTCTCTACCTCCAGTTCCCACACAAAATCCTTTCTTGCTCTTCTTAAACGGCGATGTAACACCTCAAATGTATAGCTGCAGACCTGCGGATAATGACCAACACCAATAAAACGAAAATGTCGATTAGCACCTTCCTTGCGTGTTAAGAAAGGCCGGCAGCCAAATGCCTGTCCCACAATATTAGCCAGGGCCAGTACCCAGAAGGGAGGTTTGTAATCGATGCCACTATCCACCGTAGCCTCCGTGACACCACTCGTTAAGACCTGGCTTTCGGAGATTCCGTATTTTTTCATCATGCTGCGGGCCTGGCGTATGGCCATTGCCGCTTCATTGGGATTGCAGGACTCGGAGAGTCTCATGCACTTGCAGATTTTATCTATTATTTTATCTCTATCCATATCCTGTCCTGATGGTTTGAGAGTTATTTTATGTCCTGCAAAATTCTGCTTATTATAGCAGTTTCAGGTAATAAATCATGAAAAATCATAACCTTGGCATCGATTTTAGGATTGAATTCATTAAAATCTGCCCCAATATTTAAACTCAGACGTTCTAATTCACAACAGGATTGGGTATCCTGCAAACAAATATTACTTAACAGTGCTATATCAGAATTAAACATGACTGCTGTAATTGAAATCCCCTCCATTGACCATGCTGCCATTCGTCTTCAGGCAGAAAAAGTTGTGCCGCCAGCTCCTATATCGGCCGATGAGCGGGAAACCTTGCTCAGCAGGATTAAACAATTGCTAAAAGCACAGGATGCCGTACTGGTCGCCCATTACTACACTGATTCCGATCTACAGATCCTGGCAGAAGAAACCGGCGGTTTTGTCTCCGACTCCCTGGATATGGCCCGCTTTGGCCACGAACACCCGGCAAAAACCCTGATTGTGGCCGGAGTTCGGTTCATGGGTGAAACTGCCAAGATCCTTAATCCAGAAAAGCGGGTACTCATGCCCACACTGGAAGCCGAATGCTCCCTGGATCTCAGCTGCCCGGCCGATGAGTTCACCCGCTTCTGTGACGAACACCCCGACCACACCGTAGTGGTCTACGCCAATACCAGTGCCGAGGTGAAGGCTCGCGCCGACTGGGTGGTCACTTCCAGTATCGCCAGCAAAGTCATCAAACACCTCGCAGAAAAAGGGGAACAAATCATCTGGGGCCCGGATCGCTATCTGGGCAGCTATGTGGAACATCTGGCCGGAGCTGACATGCTCATCTGGCCGGGCTCCTGTATTGTCCATGAACAATTCAAGGCCAAAGAACTGGAAGTCATGCGAAGTCTCCACCCCGATGCCATGGTGCTAGTCCACCCGGAATCCCCGGCAGAAATCATCGCCCAGGCCGATGCCGTGGGCTCCACCACCCAGCTAATCAATGCCGTGAAAAACAGTGATGCCGAGAAATTCATTGTCGCCACCGACAATGGCATTTTCTACAAAATGCAGCAGGCCGCACCTCATAAAACCCTCATGGAAGCCCCCAATGCCGGAATCGGTGCCACCTGTCAGAGCTGCGCCCATTGTCCCTGGATGGCCATGAACAGCCTGCAGAACCTGGCCTCGACCCTGGAGTCTGGCACCAATGAAATTCACATTAATCCCAATATTCGCGAAAAGGCACTCATCCCAGTCCAGCGGATGCTCGACTTTGCCGCAGGCCTTAACTAACCTCTGAACACAGCTACCGTTTTTTGGTAGAGCCTACAAAACACCCCCAAAAAGTAAAGTTTTCTGCTTATTGGCAGATAACGATGAGAATAAAATATTAGAGGTAAACCCTTATTATCCCTGTCCCGGCCAATTTTCAGCGTAATATTCTGGTTCTTCTGTTGCCCGGGCTGCTTCTGTTGCTGCTCTACTGGGCCGCACCTCAGCGTAGTGTAATTCCACGGGTTTTTATCACGACCCATGAATACCTGCCCTACCTGATTATTGTTCCTTCTCTTATTCTCTGTTTCGCCTTTCGCCTGACCCGGGAATTTAATCAACTGCTCTTACTGTTGGTCAGCTATTGGGCCTTATATTATTTTGTCTGGCATAACCCCTATAAAGTCCATATCAATCGAACTTTCCTGATCTATGCCATCAGCATTTTGTTACCCTTAAACATCATTGCCCAAAACAGTCTCAAGGAGCGCGGCATAATCAGTCGCCATGGACTGATACGTATGGCTGCCATCCTGGTACAAATCCTGTTCATCAGCTTACTTCTCTGGCTGGGTAGCAAAACCATGCACCGCCCGTTTAATGTTATCTTATTTGATTCACTCAAGCTTAAAGGCCTGTTAATTCCTCAACTTTCCCTGCTGGGGTTTATCGCTGCGGCTCTTGTTATCGGTGTTAAATCGATCCTGAACACGTCCACACTTAACCTCAACCAGATCATCCTGTTACTAGCCTGCCTGCTTAGTATGCAGTTTGCCCGTAATGATCTATATGGCAGCCTATTTATTTCGCTTGCAGCCAGCAGCATACTCATCGCCATTCTACTCAACTCCTATAGCCTGGCCTATCTGGATGAACTCACCGGCCTACCATCACGTCGAGCTTTAAAACAGGAACTCTCATCCCTGGGGAAAAAATACAGTGTGGCTATGCTGGACATTGATCACTTCAAAAAATTAAATGACACCTATGGTCATGATGTGGGAGATCAGATACTCAAGATGGTCGCTACACGTATTCGTCGCGTTCCGGGAGCAAGTAAGACTTTCCGTTATGGCGGTGAAGAGTTTACCGTTGTGTTTCCCAATAAAACTCTCAATGAAGCCCATGCCAATGCCAAAGAGATCTGCAAAGCGATTGCCAAATCTCCCTTTGTATTGCGCAACAAACGTCGTCCTAAAAAGAAACCTCCCTTTCTTACCAAAAGTCGGGCATCCAAAAAAATTGATGTTACCATCAGTATTGGTGTAGCCCAGAAAACGGGCCGACATAAAACGGCACAGGATGCGATCAAATCAGCAGACAATGCCTTGTATCGAGCAAAAGAAAAAGGAAGGAATCGAGCCTGTACCTAAAATACAGTCTGCCCCTGACGATTTATAAATTATCAAAAAAGATGAGCCGCTATTCCAAAACGATAACTCGTTTCTGGTTCAAGATAGACATTACCCGCAACCCAACCATGACTCTTGGTCTCTACTTCAAAATAGCTTTCCATCTGGCGAGTCCAGGGGATATGTAATTTAATACCAGCGAGTCCTCCCTGTTCTGACTCTGATGTGGTGAATAACTGATCTTTGGGTTGTTGCCAGATGGCGGCTCGTACAGTTACCGGAAGTCTCGCACCAAAGAAATTTACCGGTAGCCGGTACAATGCCAGTTCCAGCCCTGGGAAATGATGGTCCTTATTAAAATAATTGCGCCATATCAGCATGATGTTGGTGGTGTCCTGCTTTAAAAACAGATTGGCCTCGATGCTATAACCAAATGAAGTTAAATGGTGCCGCAAACTGGCATTCCATTGCATGGGTTTGTCATTGAAGGGATTAGTTCCAAGAAATGACCTTTGGTTCAACAGAAAGGGATTCACCAGATTCAGGAACGAGAGTCTGGCATTAGTTTCAAGATAATCCTGTTCTTCTGTTGTTAAATCTGCATATTTAATATAACGTCGAATACCGACTCCAGAGGGATGAACACCTCGTGCCGCATAAGGTTCATCGGGTCTAAATAAATCATACACCCAGGCATTACAGTCAAGGCCGGTGAAGTCCCGCTCCGAGATATCCTGCCCTTCTTCTTCCATTAGTTCATCGGTAATACGATTTGACTCATTGGATGCACAGGTATGTAAATATCCAATGTTGTTGAGATAGTTTAGCCAGATCAGCACCTGATCAAACGTCTGTGTTTTATTAAAGAACTGGTCCTTTTCAAGGCTAAAATTGAGTTCATTTTGTGCCTCAAGGCCTGCCGCATGCATGCGAACCATATCCGCAGGGTGATCAGCCTTTAAACGCACCAGGTCCTCATCCCTTACATCCTTAACAGAAATCGTATCGGCAAAAAGAGGCAGATCATACACTTCATTATAACTATCAACATTACGGTGGCTCATCACCGCACGATGCCACTCCTCATGCAGCCAGGCATCACCAAAAGGTAGCCATGTAGTAATAACATCAAAGGCGACAATAGAGAGCATTCGTCCTGTAGGATCATCGGCATACCATTCGTCGAACTTGTAATGGCCGTATTGATAAAAATTCTTGGTGATATTTAGCGACTGTTGCATGCTGGGGGCGGTATATCCATCTATTCCATTAAATGGATAGTCGGCTAACGGTAATTCTAGAATCAGGGAAGGTTGTTGAACAGACTGTTCTTCCGCCAGAACATAGTTGGATATCAGGTTACACAGTATAACTAGTGTAAAGAATGAAGAACGCATAGATTAAAATATTTAATATAATATATGTTGAGTTTGCTTTATGTATCAAATTAAAAACAGGCTAACATAATCCCGCCTTGTAATCAGTCATTCCTGGAACTTTAAGTAAACAGTCAAGTTAAGGGGCATCGCTTTGTGACGTAACATTCTTAAGCGATTTAATATATTTTATATGACCTATTTTTAAAACCTTACCAACAACGCCAAATATAAATGGAAAAACACATAAGGCTAATGTCGTTATAAGTCCTAACAAGGCCCATGCGCTTGATTCAGAGGAACCGAATATATAAGGGTATACATTCGAACTAATATAAATACCTAATACAAACATTAATACATATTTTAGTCCATATTTATAACCGAGATATATTGCAATAATAGATAGCACTGACTGACCGAGATAAAAACCCGATTCACTATCAAATGGTTCGAATTTATTGGACAAAATCGGGACAACAGCCCAACTAAGCGCCCCAAATATAATTCCCACAAACAGTGCTAAATAGATTCTATTCATAAAATGTTGTGACTTAGTTTAGTAAACCCGAAATCGTATCTATTTATTATTCAATCGTTATTCAGCCTGTCCCAGCATCTTCCCTACTACCTCATACACATCTTTTGACAGCTCTCCGTGAGCATGAATTTTCTGAAGTTCTGTTTGCATGAGCTTTTTGCGTGTATTGTCAAAGCGTTTCCACCTGGCAAAGGACTGTACCAGTCTGGCAGCGATTTGTGGATTGAGCTTATCGAGTTTTAAGACATGCTCAGCGAGGAATTGATAGCCTTCACCGCTACTGTCATGAAAACGGGTGTTGCCCATGCAGAAGCGACCAATGAGAGAACGTACTTTGTTGGGGTTGGTGAGGCTAAAGGCAGGATGATCCAGTAATGACTTCACATGACCCAAAGTCTTGTCCAGTCTGGAACCGGCCTGCAGGGCGAGCCATTTTTCTACTACCTGTGGATCGTGTTGCCACTTCACATAAAACTGTTGCAGTGCAGTATCCCGTTCGGCGCCCGCATGATTGACCAGTGAACCCAGTGCTGCCATGACATCGGTCATGTTTTCTTCAGCAGCGAATTGTTTGACACAGAGATCCACATACTCGGCCTTTTCCAGTTCCATTAAATAGGATAGGCAACAATTCTTGAGGGAACGTTGTGCCATGTCCTGCGCATTAAAGGTATATGCCTTGCTGACATGATTGGCCTGGTAGGTTTGTAAGAACTCACTTTCCAGCTCCTTTGCCAGGGTCTGTCTGACAAACAGCCGTACAGCATCAATGGCATCGACATCAATCACCTCATACTGTTCCATCAGGTAATTGACACTGGGCAGACCCATGGCCTGTGCCTTGAGGGATTTATCCAGTGATTCATTTAATAGCGTCTTCCTGAAAGCATCGATAAACATCTGTGGTACGGCCAGTGTCTTACCAGCCTGATGGTCAGTAATCAATGTCTGCATGATGTTCATGGACAGTTTCTGGCCTGCCTCCCAGCGATTGAATTCGTTACTATCATGGGCAAACAGAAAGGCCAGTTCTTCATTCGAAGTCTCTTTGCGAATAATGACCGGTGATGAAAAGTCTCTCAACAAAGAGGCGACGGGTTTTGTGGGAATATTTTCAAACACAAAGGTCTCTTCCGCATGTTTTATGTGCAATACCTTTGTGGTTTCACTAGCACTTGCTTCACCACTGAGTTGCAGTGGTAGCTCATTGCCCTGCGCATCCAGCAGGCCCATGGAGAGGGGAATGTGGAAGGGCTGTTTGGTTTCCTGTTCCGGTGTTGGCTTGCAGCTTTGTTTTACGGTTAAGTGATATTGCTGCTTGTCCGCATCATAGGTCTCACTGATATGCAGTTCCGGTGTGCCGGCCTGCTTATACCAGTTTTTAAACTGGGTGAGTTCAATACCGTTGGCATCTTCCATGGCCTTGACAAAGTCATCGGTGGTAACGGCCTGGCCATCATGGCGGTCAAAATAAAGATCTGTTCCCTTTCTAAACCCATCCCAACCTAACAGGTTTCTGATCATACGCACCACTTCAGCACCCTTGTTATAAACGGTGACGGTGTAGAAGTTACTGATCTCGATAAAGTGATCAGGCCTTACCGGATGGGCCATAGGTCCCGCATCTTGTGGAAACTGGTGATTACGCAGGATATCGACATCATCGATACGTTGTACCGCACGGGAATGGAGATCAGAGGAAAACTCCTGGTCACGAAATACGGTAAAGCCTTCTTTCAAACTCAACTGGAACCAGTCACGACAGGTAACCCGGTTACCCGACCAGTTATGAAAATACTCATGACCGATGATACTCTCGATATTGTAGTAATCATGATCGGTCGCCGTCTCAGGCGAAGCAAGCACACAGGAGGCATTAAAGACATTCAGCCCCTTGTTTTCCATGGCGCCCATATTGAAGTCATTTACTGCGACGATCATAAAGATATCGAGATCGTATTCACGGCCATAAGTCTGTTCATCCCACTGCATGGAACGTTTGAGACTCTCCATGGCGTGGTCACACTTGTGTTCGTTTTCTGGCTCCACAAAAACCCGCAGGGTCACTTCACGACCATTCATGGTGGTGAAGCTACCTTCTTTATATATAAGCTGACCACCGACCACGGCGAACAGGTAACTGGGCTTCAGGTGCGGGTCATGCCATTTGGCAAAGTGCTGGCCGTTATCCAGCTCTCCCTGCTCAACGAGGTTACCGTTGGACAGGAGTACGGGATACTTTTCCTTGTCAGCTTTTAAGGTAACAGTGAAGACGGACATGACATCGGGACGATCGGGGTAATAAGTGATACGACGAAAACCTTCTGCCTCACACTGAGTACAGAGCATCTTGCCAGAATGGTACAGACCTTCCAGCGCAGTATTCTTGGCAGGGTGGATTCGAGTAGTGAGCGTTAACTCGAATTTATCCGGTACATTGGCAATGCTAAGGGTCTCATTGCTGATGACATAGGCAGACTCGGCCAGGGACTCACCATCGATGGCAATGCTCACCAGTTCCAACTCCTGTCCATCCAGCACAAGCGGTGCGCTGTTATCACCATGCTCAGCATTTCGTTCAAGCTGGAGTATTGAATGCACCAGAGTATTGTCATCATCCAGTTCAAATACCAGATCGACACTGTTTACCTTGAAGGCCGGGGGACGGTAGTCTTTTAAATAGATGGCACTTGGAGTCGTTGATGTGTCCGGATTGATGTCCGCCATGATTTTCCTCTTGTCGTCTAGTTGCTTCGCTTTGTACTCGACGCCCTGTGCAGGGCCTTTTTGCCAAAACGATTATTAATGCTGTCAGCCAGCTCATCCAGCTGTTCCTGCCTGGGATCTATGGTAGCAAACAGGTCGGTCTGTTCTTCAACAATATCCTCTTCACCCACCAGATTACTTACCCCCATGCCAATTAACCTTACCGATTGCACAAGGTTACACTGTTCAAACAAACGATTGGCCGTCTGCCATAGGACCTCGGTGGTCTGAGTGGGCTTTTCAAGGGTAAAGGATCGTGAAAGTGTTTTGAAATCGGCAAAACGGAGTTTGAAATTCACGGTTCGCCCACGCAGCCCGGCGTGACGCAGACGACCCGCCACCTGTTCGGTCAGCTCCATCAACACTGAATGCAGAGCATTAGTGTCATGAATGTCATGGGCAAAGGTGGTTTCATTGGAAATTGACTTGGCCTGCCGCTCGGTCACCACGCTTCTATCATCAATGCCCTGAGCCAACCGCCAGAGATGGGTACCGTGTTTGCCAAAGTGATCCACCATCACCGCTTCGGGTAACTGGCGCACCTGTTTGATGGTCTGTACCCCAAGGCGTTCAAACACCTGGTGGGTAGCCTTGCCCACCCCCCACAGGCGACTCACCGGCAGAGGGTCAAGAAAGACCTGGCTCTCATCGGCCGCTACCACTTTGAAGCCATCTGGCTTGTCGATGTCCGAAGCAATCTTGGCGATAAACTTGCTGGCCGCTATCCCGACCGAGGCGACCAGACCCAGCTCAGTCTGGATTTCCTGTTTTATGCGCTGACCTATCTGCTCCGGTGAGCCATACAAACGGCGACTGCCGGCCACATCAAGAAAGGCCTCATCCAGGGAAAGTGGCTCGATCTCGGGAGTATAGCGGGAAAATATTTCATGTATCTGATGCGAGACCTCTACATAACGGCTCATACGGGGTGAAATGCACACCGCCTGGGGGCAAATTCTCACGGCCCGGGACATGGGCATGGCACTGTGGACACCAAATTGACGAGCAATGTAATTGGCCGCCGACACCACGCCACGGCCTCGTGGGGAACCGCCCACAATCACGGGCCTGCCTTTCAGCTCTGGCTGGTCTTTTTCCTCCACCGAGGCATAAAAGGCATCCATGTCGATGTGAATTATCACTTACAAAATACCTGTGTAATAAAGTTCTCAGAGCCACTTAATCAATGACTTAGTCAGATTCAATAAATATTTACCAGGATTGTTTCAGGATTACTTAATCCCGGTCAATTCCTGTCGATATGAAGATCAGTGTATCTGACATTAATGGTAGGATTATGCACATTCCCAAACCCAAAGCGGGATTTCTAGATAAAGACAGGGCCGAGCAGGCACTGGAGGACCTCATTAAGCAACCTGGTCCTAAGGAACTACGCCCCTGCCCAAACTGTGCCCTGCCCTGCGATCCCCAGTTCCCGGCTAACTGTACTGTTAGTTGTGATGTTAATTGTTTGAATGCCCCCCAGGCCCTTTCCAGTGAACCGGGTGCCCACCCCATCGAAAAGAACGTGGTGAAAATCGTCTTTGAGCTTTCCACACTGCGCCTCATGCAACCCTGCTGGTCCTGTGAAGGTCATTTGAATGGTCAGGGTGAATTATGGAAACTGCCTCAGATTAGCTTTTATTCCGCTTCGGAGCTCTATCCCAAGCTGCTTGCCGGTTATTTGAATAGACTAAAAAACGAGGGCAAGCTGCATTACCCATGGCAGGTCAATATGGTGGATTATGGCCAGACCTGGGGCCCGACCTATCAACTCGAACCTTCCCTGAATCAGATAGATGGGGATGTGAATCTGGTCTTGTTACAGAATGATCTAGAAACCATTTCGAGGGATCTGGCCAACCAGCTCAAACAGGAAGCCAGAGTCATGCTGGTTAATGTCAAACAGGCTTAAGCAACTTCCTAATCAAGCTAGAAACTAAAGTAGTCAATAAAGGACTTCAGCGGCCTGCTAATTCCAGGTGCTGTAAAAGCCATGAAACCGCATGACTTTTGTCACATATTTCTGCGTTTCAGGATAAGGGGGAATCCCTGCATACTTCTTCACCGCCTTCTCGCCAGCGTTATAGGCCGCGATCGCATGCTTCATATTATTTCGGTATTTACCCAGCAGATAACGTAGATGGCGCACACCGGCTTCAATGTTCTGTTTAGGATTATACAAGTCATTGATCCCGTACAAAGCCGCTGTCTGGGGCATCAATTGCATCAGACCCGAGGCCCCCTTGTGGGAAGTGGCTTCAGGATTGAAATGGGACTCGGCATGAATCACGGCTTTCACCAGTGCTACATCCACCCCATAACGGTGGGAGGTCTTACGAATCAGGGGTTCGTAGGTATCAATCTTTGGAGGCAGACGGTGATTATATTTATTGGCAGCCTGACGCCCCATGCCATTGAGCTGTTTACTGGAACGAACCAGTTTGTAGCGTTTGTCATGAGAGGGGCGATCGGTAATCATCCGACTGCCGTCAGGCAACTGGTATAGAAAATAGCCGCTTCTGGCCTGACTCATTCCTGGTAACAACACACCAATAAGGCCCACTGCGATGAGCATCCCCCGGATGTGTTGTGCCGAAAACTTGTTATTGTCCATGATGTTTCCTTCTTCCCGATATCCCCGGTTTTTATACCCATACCAGTTTCGGGCTATTTAGCACAATTTTTATGTGTGCTTATTTTCGCTGTTTAGTTCCTTGACCGCAAGAGGTAAACATGTTCTTCGAGCAAATTTAATCCCCTCTCTTTAAACCGAGGGTTTTGCTCAAGAATGTCCAGATCCTGACACTTTTCGGTCAACCAGTTACCTGATAGCAAGTTCTGTACCTCATCAGGCGAAACGGCAAAAGGAGGGCCTGACATCTGTGACTGTTCATAAAATAGTGTAAGCAATAATCCTTTCATCGGCCCAGAAACCAGGGAGTTAAGCTGCCTGGCATAGTCAGGCCGCATTTTCTCAGGCATAGCGATCAGTGCTGCCCGGTCATAAATGGCATCAATCACCCCAATATCTTCCGGGGTCAAAGCAAAAAAGTCGCCACAGATGAGGCTAATACGACCACAGCGCCAAAGCTCATAGCTTTCCGTCACTATTTTGTCAGCCTTCAGTCCCTGCTCTTCGAAAAAGGCCGCGACTGCAAGAGGGCTTAGTTCTACTCCCACCACCTCATGGCCCTGTTCTGCCAGCCAGACGAGATCCAGTGTCTTGCCACACAGGGGCACTAGTACCCGACTACCCTGCTCCAGGCCCAGACCAGGCCAGAACGCCTTTAACATCGGATTCACTTCATCAAGATGAAAACCAATGAGATCATTCTCCCACCGGTCATGCCAGAAATCAGGCTCCACAATCAACACCTCACAGAAAAATACAGGGCGCGCATTGTAGCAGGCCCCCGGCTTCGCGTTACAATTGAATCATGGCCTTATATTAAAGGAACACTCATGAGCAAAACCAACTCCGACCAGCCCAGCTATGAAATTCATACCCTTGAACTGGGCCCCATGGACAACTTTATTCACCTCATCAGTGACAAGGCCACCGGCCGTGCCGCCTTTGTCGACCCCGCCTGGGAAGTGGAGGAGATGTACAAACTGGTCGAACAGAAAGGACTGACCATCACCGACATCATCCTCACCCATTGCCACAACGACCACTCCAACCGAGTCGAAGCTGTTCAGAAAAAGACAAACGCACAAATCCACCTCTCCCAGGCAGAATATGAATTCTGGAAAAAAGACTACCCAAACCCCAACCTGCTGCACGAAGGTGACATCATTAAACTCGGCAACACCGACATCGAAGTCCTGTTCACCCCCGGTCACACCGCCGGTTCAATCTGTTTTAAAATGGGCAATGATCTGATCGTCGGTGACACCCTGTTTGTCTATGGCTGTGGCCACTGCAAACTCCCCGGTGCCGATCCTGAAGTCCTGTTTGAAAGCCTGCAACGTCTTAAAACCCTGCCCGATGACATCGTCATTCACTCAGGCCACAACTACGGCATCACAGAAACCTCCACCATGAAGGAACAACGCGAAGGAAATCCTTTCCTGCATTTTGAAAATAAGAAAAAGTTTGTTGAATATCGGGAAGTGATTCATGATCAGATCAGGACTTATCCGATGGAGGCGATACCGAGGGATTCATAATTAAGTTCCCTCTACCTTTGGGAGAGGGTTAGGGTGAGGGATTAATATTGAATCGACTATCGTCGATGGCTGGATCTTAAGTCCGTTCTCGGACGGACGGCCGAGTTACTTTCTCTTACTTGTCTAAGAGAAAGTAACCAAAGAGAAGGACACCCCTAAGATGGCGCAAACATGTGTTCGGATTTTGGTTTTTTGTTGAGCATTGGCAGAAGGGGCATCCCAGCCCCTCTGCCAACGCGGCCGCATCCTTGCGGCCCCTATTTGTATAATAAAAAACCAAAACCCAAACACGCGCCATCAAAGGGGATTGATCCACTAGATAGGCAGGAGTAGGCTTAACGAATCTATTATTATACTTCCATTATTGGAAATAAATTTCCATATTTGGATATTTCCAATAATGGAAGTTCTGTCTAATACACTGTTAGCAATGCAAAGGAATTAATTATGGGAGTTACGATACATTTTGAGGGGCAATTGCAGGACGAAGAAAACTATAAAAAACTCATAGAAAATGTTCATGAGTTCGCAGCTGAATATGGTTTAGAAACAACTGACATAGATGAAGAAAACAAGACTCTTTCGAGAGTTAAAGATGAAAAAGACTGGGACTACACAGGCCCAGTAAAGGGTATAAGGGTAAAAATCCACGATAACTGCGACCCTTTAATATTTGAATTCGATGAAAACTTATATATGCAGGAATATATAAAGACACAATTTGTTGGCCCTGAGGCACATATCATAATTTGTGAATATCTAGCGTCGGTTATGCCATTTTTCAAAGAATTCAATATATTCGATGAAGGTGAATATTTTGAAACTAAAGACAAAAACAAACTAGAGCATCATATTGACACAGTAGACAGTTTAATTGAGGAGAAACTAAATGAAAATCCCAATTTGTCGGGTCCAGTTAGAAGCCCTGAAGGAAGAATACTAGACCTTGTGTCAAATGAATAAAATTGCTAACCAGCCACTTCAGCGGAAATTCACCTGCTCCGCCTAGCGGCTACGCAGGTGATTTCCGCTGAGTGAAACGTTAGGTTTAAAGGAAAATGTAAATGGAAAAATATCAGGCGTTTTGGCGAAGGTTTATTGCTTTGATTATTGATGGTTTAATATTTAAACCATTTGAGTGGTTAAATAACGGAATAATGGCTATTTCCCCGTCTGATTTAATATTTTTTTTATGGCTAGTAATATGGTCATCTGCCGGTCTTATTTACACAATAGGTATGCATGGTGCTTATGGTCAGACATTAGGAAAAATGATTACGGGTGTAAAAGTGCTTGATATAAGTGAAGACAAATTAAGTTATAGACAAGCAGCTCTTAGAGATATAGTTCCATTACTTGGCTGGCCAGTCAGTATATATGCTTCATTTCAAGCATCATTTGGTGGAATGGGATTTGTAAACGCATTCTCTACGCCAGCCATGCTAATTTATTTCTCAATTCTCTTTGGTTGGATAATCCTAGAGATGGTAACAATGCTTTTTAATAAAAAAAGAAGAGCTATACATGATTTTATTGCAGGTTCAGTTGTTGTCAAAACAACCTAACCATCAAATCAACCTGAGCGCCATGAGCTACGGCCTAAACAACAGGCCTCCGCCAACGGCGCCAGGTTATTAAATCGTTATGTGTGAATAATGAAAATCACTAATACACTCATTTTAATGTTAATTGTTGCAAGTTCATCACTTGTGGCAAGTGAAGAGATGAATTATCTGGGGGTAATGTCACATGACTGTTCAAGTTTCAGTCAAAAAGACAGTAACAACCAAGTTCCAAACAATTTTAAATTAACCCCTGTTGAAGCATCAAAAACGGTAAAAGAAAACTCAAGTTATGGTTGCTTCATTAAAATGGGCTTTGGTGTTTACACGGATGGAAAATATTACTATTTTGCTAACAATAACTTGCTGTTTGGTAAATCCAAATCAAAAGAAGCAATTGAAAAATATTCTTTTGTTGTTAATCCAAACACAGGCAAATTAATTTCAAAACCATATTATGAGAAAAACACATAACAACGCAATCAAAAGCGACGCCATAAAGCGGCGCGCTTTATTACAACGTTATGTGTAAAAAGGGAATGAAGAAACTAATAATCATATTTTTCTTGTTTTCACCATTCGCATTTTCTGCTGAGAAATGCAATCTTCTATACAGTGATAATACAATTGAACTATGTGCACAAATTAATTCTGAGTATAAAATATACAATAAAACCGTATTTTCTATTTTTGGAAACTTAAAAGGAAAAACCGAAAAATACTTAATTTCGGATGAAATTGACTTAGAGGCAGTAAAAAAGACTAAATCATTAAATAATGGTCTCTACTATTACAAAGCTTTTATTGGTGGTAATAGTGTAAATGCTGAAAACAGGCATGTTTTAATTGTTGCAGGTCAAGGCAAAATATACAGTGCGGGCGAATTTTCGGAAGTTGATAAAAAATCAAAATTTTTTACTTTCGTTCTTTCAACTATGGGGAAAGCCCATTCAATGGATGAATATGAAAAGAAAGAACTTATTTTAAAGAACAATAAATTGGTGTTGAAATGAAAACACATAACAACACGCTCAAAAATGGGACCGCCAAACTGCGGCGGCCCTTTAGCTAATCGTTAGGCGCTAAAAGGATTCTAGATATCAATGATTGATACAGTAAAAATATCTAAAAACGAGAAGAGCAAACTTCTTAGCACGGAAGAAGGCCACTTTTCTGACCATAAAGCCATTGAGGTGGCTCCTGGTAAGTTAACAAAAGCCATATCAGCATTTGCTAACGCAGAGGGTGGAGAGCTATTTATAGGTATCGATGACAATCCTAGAGTATGGAGAGGGTTTGAGAATGTAGAAGCAGCGAATGCGCATCTACAGGTGTTTGATGGCCTCTTTCCTTTAGGTGGTGACTTCCAATACGAATTCCTAAAGAATGAAAATTCACAAGGCCTTGTACTTAAAATTCAAATTACAAAAACTCGCGACCTGAAAGTAGCAAGTGATGGGAAGGTATATATCCGAAGAGGGGCACAAAGCCTTCCAGTCACGAATGAAGATAGGTTGCAATCATTGCGTCGTGACAAAGGCTTGGTTTCATTTGAATCTGAGCTAGTTAATTGTCCAAATGATGTAGTAACAAATTCAATTCATATAATAGAGTTCCTTTTAGAGGTCGTTCCAACAGGTGAACCGGAAATCTGGCTAAAAAAGCAAATGCTTATTATGGAGGGTAAGCCTACTGTTACTGCAGTCTTACTTTTCGCGGAAGAACCACAGGCAGCATTACCAAAACGAAGCGGAATAAAAATATACAGATACAAAACCTCGGATGAGGAAGGAACACGGGATACATTAGATTTTGATCCTATGTCTATAGAAGGGAATGTTTATAACCAAATTAAAGCAGCAGTTACTGAAACAACTAGGATAATAGAATCTGTTCGCCTTAGAACTAGTAAAGGCATGGTTCCTGTAAACTACCCAATTGAAGCAATACATGAGATCATAACAAATGCTGCAATACATAGAGACTATGCAGTTACAGATGATATACATATTCGTATATTTGATAATCGCGTTGAAGTATTAAGTCCCGGGACTCTACCCGGCCACATTACAGCAGAAAATATTCTCACTGAGCGCTTCGCAAGAAACCCTAGCTTAGTAAGACTCATAAATAAATTTCCGGACCCCCCCAATAAAGATGTCGGAGAGGGGTTGAATACAGCATTTGAATCAATGAGGCAGTTAAAACTAAAACCTCCAGTAATTGAACAAGAAGGAGGTTATGTGAAAGTAGTTTTGAAACATGAAGCTCTAGCAACGCCTGAGGAGGCTATCTTAGAGTACTTAACTGAAAATAATGAAATTGCTAACAGACATGCAAGAGAAATATGCTTTATAGACTCTGAAAATAAGATGAAAAGAATTTTGCAGGTTATGGTGCAAAATGGGCTTTTAGAGCCAGTACCAGGAAGAACAAGATATACGGCGGCGTATCAACTTACAGATAAAGGGCGAGAGGCGGCTTCCGGTAAACGTGCCTAACAAGCGACTGTGATCCCCCGTCAAGCCATTAAACCAATTTTTCATTCCAGTTTGTACCGTCTCTTAACATCGAAATAAAACAGGATCAGAGAATAATTGTTTCTAATATTAGAGAGAAATGTGCTATGACTCCATTTATTTAATAGTCGAATAACTGTAACATTTTATTGTTACGGAAATTTGATAAAACAGTTAACCAAAATGCTTTGCTCAATAAACAACCACATATGCAGATTTTTTACATCAGCTGGCATATTTCTGATTTTAATAAGTCTCTCATTTAACATTTACGCCGATAACACTGAACGCTCATTTTATAAACAACAAACGCTGGCACAGGCTTCAGCAACTCCTGCCAGTAGTTCATCGAACAATAATAATGTACAAAAGGATGGGTCTAAAACTCCAAAACCAAAAGAAGTTAGCCCCGGCGCCAGAGCTAAAAGAGTTATCGGAATATCACTTGGGGCACTACTGGGTGCAGCAGCAGGTGTTGTTGTTCTAAATGCAGTAATTGACTGTGAAGGTATGGAGTGTTTGTTACCATTAACTGCGGGAATAATTGGTGGTGGCGCGCTGGGTGGTTCGATGGGTTCAAAATTTGCCCAATCTGAAACTGATCTTGGCCTCGGTGTCTATGTTGGTATGCTGAGACAAAACCTAAGCGTGCGCAATGATGATGACTCATTAGGAGTTAGTGGAAATTCTGGTGTGTTAATCGGTGTAACCTACGACTGGTGTTACACAAACGCCCAGTGTATCGGGCCTTTTTTTGAGTACAACTCGTTTTCACTTAGTGAGGATTTCTATGTAACATCAAATGAATTAGGCTTACGTTATAAAATTGCAATCAATTTAGAACACATAACACTTCACCCAGGCTTTGGCATTTCCAGAGGACGTGGAAATATATCAGAGCAAGGTATTGTTGAACATGGAAACTCTAGAGCTGACTTCACATCCTATAGGATATTTTCAGGCACATGGGTTAAAGATATCTATGGCGAAGTAGGCTTACAGTGGTATGAGAACAACAGAATTGGTGATTTTAAAGTATCACCCAATGCATATGTAAAGCTTGGGGTTGAATTTTAAGGCTGAAGAACCATGAAGTTGCGGAGTAAAAGGGACGGAGGGATTAAATATGTATACTTCATACAAGTGGTTTAAAATCAAGTTATCCACTCTCCTTATAAATCAAATACAGCATATTGTATTTTTTATAACTCTATCGTTACCAGCACATGTATTCGCCACGCCCTTACTTGCATTTATTGAATTCGGTGGTCATTCAGGTGGTGATTCTCTGCCAAATGAAGAAATGGCCGGGCCGAGGGAGGACGAGGTTAAGGCAGGAGGTTTAGTCTCCTTTGGCGCAGGACTCTATGTGCCTGTCTCAGAAAGCATTGAGCTTATCCCGTTTTTAGGACTAAAACGTGATTACAGTTTAATAAGAAATGCTTTTTTTGATGGTAAAGACCATGCCACCTGGTCTGTAACCGTACTAAACATGTCGGTGGCTTACAAAACAGAGAATTTCAAATATAGCGTAGGTGTCACACATCACAAAAGTCCAGAATTAGTCAGTAAAGGTGAAACTGAAACAACAACATGGAAATTTAATGACGCAACAGGTTCTATCTATCAAATAGACTATATCCTGAATGATAATAGTACTCTTGGTTTGCGTTATGAAAAAATCACATATGATGCAACTGGCTTTCACCCGGTAAATGGTGATAATTTCGGTCTGATTCTAAGGATAGGCTTAGATATATAATTTACCTGCTAACATTTAAGCTCAGAGAAAGATATGTATAAATTAATTATTATATTATCAGTAATCATTATCTTTTCAGGATGTCAAATTCAGACTGCACAAGTGAATTATCCTGTTCATAATGACAAAGGTAGAAAAGTGGCTGACTGCACTGCTGTAGTTTATAAAAAAGGTGGCAAGCAGGCTGAGTCTGATTGTAAAAAAACAAAATAAAATAATCTCAACCTAAGTTTTAATATTCCCTTGTTTAAACAAGACCGCCAATTCGTTTTGGGGTTGTGCCGACTTTGATGGCGCGTGTTTGGGTTTTGGTTTTTTTAAAATATAGATAGGTGGCCGCAGGGATGCGGCCGCATTGGCAGAGGGCCAGGACGGTCCTTCTGCCAATGCTCAACAAAAAACCAAAGCCCAAACACACGTTTGCGCCATCACTGGAGGCAATGGTTTTGGGTACTTTTGCCGAAACAAAAGTACCTCGTCTGTCAGGACGAGACCTGACTTAGATCCGGCATCGCGATAGCGATTCAATTTAAAAAGAAAAACAACAAGAACCCTAATTGATCACCACCCCCTACCCCCCTCCTGCGAGGAGGGGGAACTAATACACTCCCTCAAACTCTACTTCAATAACTGCTAAGATAAGTGCAAAATACCCACCCAACATATGAACAAAAAACACCAACCCACACTATGACCCCAGTCATCGCCTTCCTCGTCAATCGTCCTCTGATCGTGAATCTGATCTCGGTGTTTTTTATTGCCCTTGGCATCTACACCATGACCCAGATTAATCGCGAGGCCTTCCCGAATGTGAACCTGGATACCATTCGCGTCACCTTCCAGTATCCCGGTGCTTCGCCAGAGGAAATCGAGAACCTGGTGATCACCCCCATCGAACAGGAACTGAAGACCCTGGATGGGGTCGATAAGATGACGGCAACGGCCTTTCCAGGTTCAGGTAAGCTGGATCTGGAACTGGACCCCTATGCCCCTAACCGCGACCGAATTGCCAGTGAGGTGCAACTGGCCGTGGAACGGGCGCGTATCCCCAGTGACCTGCCCGATGAACCCCTGGTGATCGAGGTGGATGGTCGCAAGTTTCCCATTATCCAACTGGCCGTCTCCCGCCCTGGCCCGGAGATCGAACTCAAGCGCATTGCCGACCGTATTGAGGATGATCTGATCTCCATTAAAGGGGTGGCCGATGTGCAGATCGAAGGGGACCGCCGTTCGGAGATGCGGGTAATCCTCGATCCTATCAAACTGAAAAAACATGATTTGACCATCGGCCATGCCATCACCCTGTTGCGTAACTGGAACGTGAATGCTCCAGGCGGTGAGATCGACACGGCAGAAGGTCAGAAGGTCGTGCGCGTGGTGGGCGAGTTTCAAAACGCCAAAGATGTGGAGCAACTGGCCTTTTTTACCAATGAACTGGGCCATGAGATCAAACTAGGTGAAGTGGCTACCATCGAAGAAACCCTGGAAAAACCGCGCACCTACTTTGATATGAAAGGAGTCCCGGCCTTTAACCTGATTGTGTTGAAGAGTGTGGATGGGGACATCATCGAGGTGGTGGATGCCGTTAAAAAATACGTCAAGACCATACCAGATAAATACGGTACCGATGTCAATGTCACTGCCTTCAAGGATTTCTCCCGCTTTACCCGTATGCGTCTTGGCGTGCTGACCAATAACGGCATTGTGGGGATCATCCTGGTGTTGATCACCCTGGCTGTATTTCTGCGCCCCTCGGTGGCCATCACCACGACCATCAGCCTGCCCATCGTGTTTTTTGCCGGGCTGTATACTTTATATATATTCGATATCACCCTGAACCTGGTCTCCATGCTGGGCTTTATCATGGTACTGGGTATGCTGGTGGATGATGCCATCATCATTGGTGAGAACATCACTTATCATTTGGAACAGGGTGAGCCACCCATTCGCGCCGCCATCAATGGCACCACGGAACTCATCGGGCCGGTCACCACGACTATTCTCACCACCATCGTGGCCTTTTTACCCCTGTTATTCATGTCTGGCATGATCGGTAAGTTTATCGTCGCGATTCCCACGGTGGTGATCACCCTGCTGGTGTTCTCCTGGCTGGAGGCCTTTTTGATCCTGCCCAGTCATATCAACCATTTTGCCAAAGCCAATGCTCACCCCGTCGAACGGCCCTGGTTGATCTGGCTGGAGAATACCTATGTCAAAGTACTTTCCCATGCCATTCGCCATTACTGGATCACCATAGGTTTATCCTTTCTGGTGTTGATTGGCAGCCTGGTGCTGGCCAAAACCGCCCTGCAATTTCAGTTATTCCCTTCGGTAGGCATTGATACCTACATCATGCGCATCACCGCCCCACAGGGCACCACCCTGGAAAAATTCCGTGAGCAAATGCTGGCTGTGGATAAAACCATTCGTGAACATGCGGATCCCAAATACCTTGAGGCCACCCTGATCACCACGGGCCAGATTGCCCATGATCCCGGCGACCCCCTCATGCAACGCGGTAGTCGCTTTGGTCAGATCCGGGTGATCTATATCCCGGCCGTGGCCCGTGAAGATCACAATGCCCTGGATGACATGCATGCCATGGCCAAACTCATGCCCGAAAAATACAGGCAACTGGAGTTTGCCTTTACGGAAGAAAAACCCGGCCCGCCCACAGGCCGCGCCCTGGAAGTGGAACTGACCGGCAATGACTATGCGGCCAATGAACAGGCGGCCAAACAATTAATCGACTACCTCAAAACCGTTGAAGGTGTGACGACTGTGGAAACCGGCTTACAGCCCGGTGATGATGAGCTGCACGTGGTGGTCGATCGAACCATGGCTGCCTTTGTTGGAGTGGACCTACAAACCATTGCCACCCATATTCGTGCTGCCGTGGATGGCCTGCGGGTCTCTACCCTTCGACGGGGTGCGGAAGAAGTCGATGTCACCATTCGCTTTAGTCAGCAGGTTACCGATCCTGATAAGTTACTCGACCTGGTGATGGTGCCCAATAAGGGTGGCTATCTGACACCACTATCCAAAATAGCCAAGCTGAAAAGACATGATGGCTATACGGCGATCCGCCATAAAGATGGTTTCCGAGTGGTCAGTGTTACCGCCAATATCGATGAGTCAAAGACCTCAAGCCTGAAATTGAATCAACAGGTCATGAAAGATGAGTCGAAGTGGCTGGGCGATCTGAAAGATAAGTTGAGAGTGAACTATGGCGGTGAGAATGAAAAGAACCAGCAGTCCTTCCGCGATCTCGTTTCGGCCTTCCTGTTTGCCCTGATTGCGATCTTTTTTATCTTTGCCTTCCAGTTCAATAAACTGAGTTACCCTTTGGCGGTCATGCTGGCCATCCCATTTGGTATTGTCGGCATCATTATCAGTTTCTTCCTGCATGATATCTTCTGGAAACCCATGCCCCTGTCCTTCTTTTCCACCATGGGCATGGTGGCCCTGACCGGGGTAGTCGTAAATAGCTCACTGGTGTTACTGGTCTTTGCGCAACGGATGATCGAACAGGGAATGGAAATCAGTGAAGCGGTGTTTGCCGCTGGTAAGCGACGTTTGCGAGCTGTTATTTTAACGGCAAGTACGACTGTAGTCGGTCTGTTACCCACAGCCTATGGTTGGGGAGGCATGGACCCCTTTGTTTCGCCGATGGCACTGGCACTGTCCTGGGGTCTGATTTTTTCCACCGTATTTACCTTGATCACAGTACCGGTGGTGTTCCTGGCCAGTAGTCGGGCCAAGGACAAAGTGCTTTTACACGTTGAAAAATTAAAAGCGCGTATCGCTCAAAACAAGTAACTAAACAAGTCGTACATAATCCCCTCCCCCTCAGGGGGAGGGTTAGGGTGGGGGGATATAACTTAGTTTGCTGTTGTTATTGATCACCACCCCCCTACCCCCTCCTGCCAGGAGGGGGTAACTTTACAATGATTTGTCCACAAAAAAGCCCGCATGTAGCGGGCTTGAATCAGTTTCTGAATTAATAATTACTTTTCAGCAACAATGTAAACCATCCAGGATTCCTGGTTTTCCACTTCTGTGGCTTCAAAGTATTCACCAGTCCCTTCCATGAATTCATCATCATCTTCGTCTTCTTCAAACTCTTCCCAGAAGACACGCACCTTGCTGAAACCGGCCTCTTCCAGTAGTTCACGAATTTCGATCAGTGACCAGAAGCGCCAGACATAGGTAAAGGCATTGTCCATGCGTGAACCATCGGGGAATTCAAAATGGATGGCACATTCGACATGGTTGTTGATGGGGTTGAAAGAAACGTGTTCCCAGATATAGGTGGCATCGTTTTCTTCCAACTCGGTCTCTTCTTCCAGTTCGTCATAGCACTCGGTACCGCCGAACATATCGAGGATCAACATACCATCATCTTTCAGGCCTTCACGGGCCTTTTCAAAATAACCACGCAGTTCATCACGGGTTTCAAAAATGCAGTAACTGAAATTCAGGCCGCAGGTGATGTCGACCTTGGGTTCGGTGATATCACGCACATCGGCCTTGATGAGTTTGACGCGACTGGCCACATCGGCACCGGCGGCTTCCACATTGTTCTTTTGTCCCCAGTCGATGGTCTCGGCATCGTAATCCACACCGATTGAAGTGCGCTCGGGATCGCTCTTGACCCATTCCGCCGCCAGATAACCTGTACCACAGTAATCTTCTTTCATACTAAGCGGTTTCTTGCCACGGATATCGGTATAAAACTTGGTAAAGTTTTCGACTTCGGTTTCCGGATCCTGCACGGCCTCCTGATAGAGGGTATGGCGGTCAGCCTGTTCGGCCAGGGTTGGGGCTTTTTGTGCTTGCGTCATGGATTCAGTCTCTCTCGCTTATTATTTATAAATAGAATCTTTTTGAATGGGGCTCATTATACGCAGTTTAGACGGCGTGTTTCATGTTGGTGACACATTTTTTAACCCGACAAGTAAACCGTGATTATGGATTAGTCATTGTACAGGATCGTGAATTGCCAAAAGCAGTGCTACAATGCGCGGCCATAGAATGATTAGCCGTCCACGATGAACCTACCTAATAATCCAAATCGTCATACCACCCAGACCGTACAAGTTGGTCATGTCCTGGTGGGTGGCTCTGCCCCGGTTGTGGTCCAGTCCATGACCAATACCGATACCGCCGACGTGGCCGCCACGGTCAAACAGGTCATGCAACTGGCCCAGGCCGGTTCTGAAATGGTACGCATCACAGTGAATACGGCCGAGGCGGCAGCGGCGGTGGCAAAGATTCGTGAGCAACTGGATGCCCAGGGCTGCCAGGTACCCCTGATAGGTGACTTTCACTTCAATGGTCACAAGCTGCTGAGCAGTTACCCGGACTGTGCCACTGCCCTGGCCAAATATCGCATCAATCCCGGCAACGTGGGCAAGGGCTCCAAACGGGATGAACAATTTGCCCGCATGATCGAAATCGCCTGTGAGCACGACAAACCGGTGCGTATCGGCGTCAACTGGGGCAGCCTGGATCAGGCCCTGCTGGCCCGACTGATGGATGAAAATGCCAAACGACCAGCTCCAAAGGAACCCACCGAATTGATGCATGAGGCCGTGGTCACCTCGGCCCTGGAGAGTGCCGCCGAGGCCGAAAAACTGGGCCTGGCCAAAGACAAGATTATCCTCTCCTGCAAAATGAGCGGCGTACAGGATCTGATCTCGGTCTACCAGGATCTGGCCTCAAAAAGTGAGTACCCACTTCACCTTGGCCTGACCGAGGCCGGCATGGGCTCCAAGGGTATTGTTGCCTCCACGGCGGCCCTGGCCGTCCTGCTGCAGGAAGGCATTGGCGACACCATTCGTATTTCTCTCACCCCGGAACCCCATGGTGATCGTTGTAAGGAAGTGGTTGTTGCCCAGGAGATCCTGCAGTCCATGGGGCTCAGGGCTTTCACCCCCCAGGTGGTGGCCTGTCCCGGCTGCGGTCGTACTTCCAGTACCTACTTCCAGCAACTGGCCAAGGACATCCAGTCCTACCTGCGTGAGCAAATGCCCGCTTGGCGCGGCCAGTATCCTGGGGTAGAGAACATGAGCGTGGCCGTGATGGGCTGCGTGGTCAATGGCCCCGGTGAGAGCAAGCATGCCAATATCGGCATCAGCCTGCCCGGCACCGGAGAAAAACCCGTCGCCCCGGTCTATATCGATGGCGAGAAGGATGTCACCTTAAAGGGCGACAATATTGCCAGTGAGTTTCAGCAAATCGTCGAGACCTATGTGAAGACCCACTACGGTCACCGCTAGGGTCTGTTGACGTTTCATTCTCGCCACTGTTGAGCCAGTAAAAGCGTCAATCAAGGCACGAGGAGCGCGGTTTGGTTATTCCAAATAAGCGACGAGTAACGCCGAGTGGCGCTTTTACTGGCTCAACCCCTTGGGCTGGGCCGCATTTTACGCCCAACCACCTTATCATTTCGCTCATGTAGAATAACTACACGACGCTCATGACGCCTTGTTGGGCAAAAAATGTGGCTCCAGCAGCGGTGAGAATGAAACATCAACAGACCCTACTCCTCCTGCATCGCCACCTGTGGTTTACGCTGAGGTAATAGCCGGTGACCCCACTGATAGATAGACATTCCACTGAGGATCATTGCTGTTCCAGTCCAGACCACATGTTGGATCACTTCATTGTTTAACAAGGCCCCAATGATCAGTGCCGACACAGGTGTCACCAGGGGAATCAGCCCCACCTTGCTGGCCTCTACATGTTTCAGTACATAGTAAAACGACACAAAACCCATCACCGAACCAAGCAGACCAAGGTAGACAATAGATAAACCCGCTTTCATGGGGATTGTCTCCGGGAGCTTCCCATCAAGCAGGAACCAGCTAAGCAGAAAGAAGGGTAGTGAAACTATCAGGCCGCCGGTTGTCATACTCAGTGCCGGCATGTCATTACCCAGTTTTTTAATCCAGACCGTACTGCCCGAGTGCAGAATGACGGCAATGAAAACCACCAGCATGCCCATCAATGCTTCGTGACTGGCATTGGCCCCATCACCAAAGATCAGTACCAGCCCAACAAAAGCCAGGCCCATACCGAATAACTTTAATGGGCTTAATCCCTGCTCACCAAGCCATAGGCTGGCCATTAGTCCTGTTAAAAGCGGTGTCAAACCGAAGATGACAGAAACCAGTCCAGAAGGAATAAATTGCGCCCCCCAGTACACACAACTCATCGCCCCAAAGATCGCTATCCCTTCTGCCACATAGACCATAATCGCCCGTTTATGCCAGGGCAGTTTACCTCGCAAAATGGCCAGCAATAACAGGCAGCCCAAAGTACCAATGATCATGCGAGAGCTGACCGCAAAAATAAAACTAAGGCCTTCGCTGCTCCACTTAATACCCAGCGGTGTGGTTGACCAGATCAATATGGTGCCCAAAAAGGCAAGTGGGACGGACATGGTTTTACTCCTTCATCAAATTAGTAGCGTCCAGAAACGAAAAAGGCCGCAGTGTTTAAGCTGCGGCCTTTGGGTAATCCTCTAAAACTTCTTCTACAACAAACAGGGTTCCCTCCGGCCAACAGCATGGTGCCACAGCACTTTCACACAGCGGCGAGTCATTGGACAGAATTTGGAAATGTTGTAAGTCATAGTCTCTTGAGTTTGGGTGCTGTAAGCAAAACTGTCAAGACAAAATTTTATAACTACATCGTGGTATAAAAATAATCCCATGATGAGCCACTGATGTTTTGTAATTCCTTTAACAAACCATCGGTGGGTACCACTTCGTGAGGATGTACATCGATAAGTTCAATGAAAAACTGACTGACACCGGCTTCGTGTTTCCAGTTAATGGCATCTATAGAACTGACTTGCTGACAAAGAGGGCAGGCCCAGTTGGCTTTGTTGAACAGTGGCTCAACTTGGGCCACGGTATCGGAAGGTTTTCGGCAATGAGGACAACGAGCTCGGCTCTCCTCCCGCAAATAACGGAATACTGCCTGCTCTTGTTCAGCAAACCGAAAATGACAAAAATGGATATCACCGTCCTTTTCGGGTTCCAGCTTGAGGGCCGGGGCACAACCCATAAAACTCAGTAACTGGTAAAAGCGCTCACCGAGTTTATAGCGGGTCTCGGCACCAAATTCGAAAGCCTCTCCCAATAATCCAAGCTTTACCAGTTCAGAGGGCAAGGCCCGGTAAGAGGCCATTTTTACCGCTCCTTCAGATGGGTAGAGACACAGGCAATACTGGGGATTTGGGGTAATCATGAGCGGGCAGTCTGCCTGAAACATAAAACCCTGTCACCTACCTGATCAGGACAGAATTTCCTAGGGATTCACTCAGGCAGAAAAATGATATTTATATATTTATCAAAATGTTACAACTTTCACAGCTGGTGTACCCACTAAATCTGACAGGTACATCAAACTCAAGATCGTACAAAAAATGTCGTTAAATAAATGACTCGTGGGGAGTCTTTTATATACATCAACATCGAGGACATCATAATGGCGCTATGGAAGACACGCTCAATACAATTTCTCTGTCTGCTTTTACTCGGTTTAAACAACCCTGTCTGGGCAGCCAAAAGTGACCCCATCAAGCTGCCTGAGGGTGATGAAATCATAGGTGCAGGGGCCCACTTCTCATGGATCATTTTTAATCAGCTCAAACCGGAGCTGGAGAAAATCTCTGGCCGCAAAATCAGCCTGTATGGCAAAAACTCCATGCTGGGACAGGGTTGCAACGCCGGGATCAAGACCGCCAAGCTCAGTAATGACAAACGTGACACCTTTGGTTTTGTCTGCTGTACCCTGAGTGACGAAGAGGTCAAAAAGAAAAATATCCAGGTTCATCCACTGGCCCTGGAACCCGTCATGATCCTGGTGAATAAATCCAACCCAATAAAGAACCTGAGTAAACAGCAGGTTCGTGACATATTTAAAGGCAAGATCAAGAACTGGAAAGACGTTGGTGGGAAGGATCAGGCCATTGTCGTAGTCACCCGTCTGCATTGTAAAAAGCGTCCCGGTCACTGGAAGCGCATTCTGCCCGATGCCAAACACTTTCGGGCTGAACGGATTAATGTCAAAAGTGCCGATGAAATGAGCCAACGTGTGAGTGATTTCGATGGTGCCATTGGTCATATCGGTTCCACCTGGATTTTTGAGGCCGGTGATAAAACCCGGGCCATTTCAGTTGATCATAAAAAACCAACTGCGACCAACTTAAAAAACAAAAGCTATCCGTTTTATCGCAAGCTGTCTGCTGTGACTAACCCTAATCCTGCACCCGATGTTTTGAAAATCATCCGTGAAGCACAGACAGGTAAGGGCTTCCGTAAGATGGCAAAACGTTTTGAACTGCTACCACTGGTGGAATAAATCTTGGCGGTTAGAAGTTTTTTGAACAGCTACCGTGGCCGGCTGATTATCTACAGCACGGCCCTGATGCTATGCCTGACAGGTAGCCTGTTGTACTCCTATCACCATGTCGATTCTATTATTAAAGGTGAGACCACCGAGCATATTGAAAGGGTCGCCCAGTTATCCCATAAACGCCTGGAAGATATCCAGAACTCACTAAAAGGTTATGTCGATACGATACGTAGTGATCTGCGCCTGCAGGAATACATGTTTGTGGTAACAAATATTGGTAGTGAGGCCAAACCACTGCATGAGCTCTATAAAAAGCATTTTGGCTGGTTCTCGGTTGATCACTACCTGTTTTTCTCCAAAAGCGGTAAGAAACTCTTTGGTCAGGCCGAGGCCTCATTAGTTGAACAGGTCAAACCCATTTTAAAAGAAACTGAGAGTATCAGGTATCTGGATGCCCATGATGGCCTCGAGATCGTGGCCATCTCTCCCATAAAATATCGTGACAGTATTCTAGGTTACGTTGTGCTGAGTAAACATATTGGTCAAAAGTGGCTATCCGCCTATCACGATGAAAGTGGTGTCATGGCCTTTTTTGTTAAGAATAATACTGTGCTGTCCAGTTGTACGGGAAAACTTACCGGGAAATCGTTCAACCCCTCCACGGCCAACATGACTATGGGCGATGACAGTTACCATATTTATCATTCAAACCTGTCAACTACTGAATCAACACTGCCACAGCTCTGGTTTGCCATAAAAAATACTGAGGTTGTTTCCCGCCTGAATGAACATCGTAGAGCCACTCTATTAACTATTGGTTTTAGTATCGCAGCTATTACCCTGTTCGGCCTGTTATTGATTCGTAATTTTACCCGACCACTCACTCAGCTAATACATCTAACTCGCTCCATCACCGATGGTAAGTTACCTGACGTCGACAGGACCAACAAACCTAACGAGATCGCTGCCCTGTCTAATCATTTTGCTGACATGGTCAAGGCTTTAAAAGATAAACAGGATGAAATCGACAAGGTACATGCCGCTCTGGAAAAATCAGCCATTACCGATATGCTGACCGGTCTGTATAACCGGCGTTATTTACAGGTCGTGTTTCCCAAGCTGGTAGCCCAGGCCCAGCGTGATCTCCATAAGATTGCAGCCATACTCATCGACCTTGATCACTTTAAGCAAGTCAATGATGAACACGGACATATTACGGGTGACATGGCCCTGAGCCATTTTTCTGATGAACTGAAAAAGCTGTCGCGAACCAATGATTACCTGTTTCGTATCGGGGGTGAAGAATTCCTGGTACTTTCGATCACGGATGACATTAACGGCATAGCCCAGTTTGCTGAAAAACTGAGAAGTGAAATCGCCAGTACGCCGGTGCAATATCAGGAACTGACCATTCCCCTCACTATCAGTTGTGGGATTAGCCTGGCTGACTCTAATGATCCGGATCAGTCCACTCTGACTCAGTTGCTTAATAAGGCTGATAAGGCCATGTATGAAGCCAAAGAAAAGGGGCGTAATTGCGTATGTCTGGCCCCGGGGCTTTCTACATCCCCTCTGCTGCGCCAGGTTTGACGGTCACTGAGCTGATTAATGGCATTGTCCATGCCTATATTAGAAAATTACTATACAATGCTATGTAACCCTAATTTTCCATATTATTTACAAGGTATCTTCATGTCCGTAGAAACTGAATTGAGCAAGGAAGAACAGGTCCTCCAGATGATGAAAAAAGTCCTGACCGATGTCGCAAAAGAGACTTTTACCCGCCCTGGACTGAAACACCCCCTATCCGACTCGACTATACTGGGTATCCGCGATTGCCTGAGCCTGATTACCGCCCGAGAACGGGAACTGGCTGAAGAACAGGGGCGCCCTATGAATCAACGGCCTCGTTTTATCGACGAGCCCCAAACCAGTGTGGTTGTCTCCCTGGACAGCCTGAAATCGGATAACAAAGAGGACTGAAGGCTTAATGTCATCTCTGCAGCAGGTTATTTCCACCAAAAAGGCCGCCCTGGCGGAAGCCGTTGAGAACCCACTGGAGGCCATTGCTAACGCCCTGGCCGCCCTGTGGCCGGATATCGAGACCGCCAATACCCTGCTGGTGGATCAAAAGAAGAACGTGCCCTATAGCCACCTGCTCTATGTGATGGATGTCAATGGTCGCCAGTTGTCCGCCAATATCAGCCATGAAGGTGCCGATGCCACCTGGTGTAACCAGGACCTGTCCCAACGGCCCTTTTTTACTAATACCTCTTTACCATTTAAGGGCATGATCCTGTCCCGGGCCTATTTAAGCGATCGCAGCCTGCAATCCTGTATCACGGCAATCCATGCCATCAATCTCGGCGACCAGCTACTGGGCTTTCTAGCCGCCGATTTCAATATCACGGATTTGCCTGCCAATCCGCTCACTGCTGTACAGAGTAATAAGTGGCAGCAGTTTCGAGGTGATCCGGCAGTGCGCAATACCCTGTTTATGCAGGAGCGGGTTAATAGCCTGATGGACCAGCATCTTAATGAACTAAATATCCTGATGGACAACCTGATCACCCAACACGGGGTTTTTCACACCAAGCTCCATTATTCCAGTGGACGCTGTAGCCTGTGGCTATATGATGACCCCTATCACTATCGCATCCACAGCGTTGAGGAAATCATTAATCCGGAAATCTGTCTGGCCTATCCCCAACGCGATTACCCGGAAGATGCCCTGGTACCCCAGGATCAGGTCCTGCTGGTTCTGGAACACATGAAAAAGCTACGTTATGCCGATGAAACCATCTATCTTCGCTCCGGCTCCCTCAATATCATGAATGGTATGGTCGGGCTGACCTTCTCCTGTGATGGTTCCCACTATGTCTCTTTTGCTGAATTCCTCGACAAAAATGAGACTTTCTGGTTTGGAATCCCCCGGAAAGAGTTGGCCTGATAAGCAATTTACGGTACTGTCTGCTCAAGTATTGGGCAAATGATCTGACTATGTTCAGATAAATCTACATACATAAAAACGGGCTATGTCAGATCAAGCGGCATTGTGGTATTAGGCGATGATCAAACCACGTAATAAGCAGTACCTGTATAGTCTGCGCATTCGCTACGCAGTGGTTGCCATTCTGTTTGCCATGATCATTCTGGCTAGCGCCAGTCTCGCCTATCAAACACTCAAAACGGCCCGGCACAGTACCACGGACAGCATCGAAAGCCGTCAGCAATTACAACAACGTACCCGACATATACGTGATGCAATCTGGCAGGCCCATGAGTCCCTGCAAATGTTTCTGTTTAATCCGCAAAAAGATATTTACCAGCACAAAATCCATAACGGTATAAACGCTGCTATTTTGAACACGAAATTTCTAGTAGAGAGAAACCAGAATCTACCAAACGAACCTGCTGAAAAGGTCCGGGATCTGATTCAGCTGTTATATAAGCTGGACACTTCGGTGGTCCGTCTGATCGATATCCGAACCAATGCAATAGAACAATACCCTTCTCTTGCTTATGCACGCGGAAGTATGCTTGGGTTCAACAGTAATTTCGTGACTGCTGCCTCACTGGCAATCGAAGAATCATTGTCTGAAAGTGATCAGGTCTATCCAAGAGATATATATCATATTCTTGTTCAGTTACGTCATCACTGGACTCAGATCATTTCAAATTTTCGTATGTACCTGGCCAACCGACTGGGGACATTTGACAACAGTGTTTTTGATTCTCAGATCAACGACATTGAAAGCCAGTATGAAACACTTAGATCCTTATTAGTTCGGCTGAAGGAATTTGATAAAGAGGGATTATTAGACCTGCAGGCCTCAAGCTCCCTTGAAATCATGAAGGAAACCTCCGCTGCATGGTATGAAGACTATCTTAAGGTCAAAAAAATTAATCAGTCTGATACGTGGCGTACCGATGCTCTATTGGTAGCAGATGAAATCGAACCACTGCTGGAAAAAATCTGGTCACACCTGCTGGATATTGAACTGGCCATTGAGAGTACTGCAGAAGCCGATGTAGGTTTGCTGACGCGCATTGCTCAGTATCATGTAAATGCCCTCTGGCTCGCAGCAGGTCTTGCCATCCTGTTTGTGATTCTCAGTTACTGGCTACTGGATAAATCGGTGCTGCGTCCCCTTTCCGCCCTGACAAGCGCCATCAAGGCCGAGGCCCATGGAAAAGACACGCATACGCTACCAAATGTCAAAACTCTGGAAACACAGAATCTGGTGGATGCCTTTGCGGAAATGCGTAAACAGATACATAGCCGTCAAAACGCTCTGGAATATCAGGCCCTGCATGACTCTCTGACCGGTCTGGCCAACCGCACCCTGCTGATGGACAGACTACAGCAAGGCATTCAACAATGTGCCCGGCATCAAACCGCCCTGTCTTTACTACTCATCGACCTGGATAGTTTTAAAGAAGTGAATGATACCCTGGGTCATCAGGTTGGTGACAAACTGCTGGAAGAAGTGGGCAACCGACTCAAACAATCCCTACGCGAAATTGATACCGTGGCCCGGCTGGGTGGAGATGAGTTTGCCATCCTGTTACCTGAAAACAATTCTATTGAAGCTTCTGAAGTGGCACGTAAAATCCAGCATCTTCTAGAAGATGATTTTCTTATCAATGAGATGCAGCTCTATGTCAGTGCCAGTATCGGTATTGCTTCATACCCTCAACAAGCCAGTAATATTCAGGATCTGATCAAGTTCTCAGATATCGCCATGTATGTCGCTAAACGAAATCGGCTGGGTTATGCAATTTATGACCGAGAGCTGGATACCCACAGTATCAGCCAGCTATCACTGGGTTCTGATCTGCGCAATGCACTGGACAATGACAGTATTCAACTGGTTTACCAACCAAAACTGACCTGCAATTCACTTGAGGTTTATGGTATTGAAGCCCTGCTCCGCTGGACACATCCGGAACTGGGGCCTATCCCTGCCTCTGAGGCCATTGACCTGGCTGAACAAACTGGTTTTATAAACCAGCTCACAATCTGGATTGCGGATGAGATTTCAAAACAAAATAAACTATGGCAAAAACAGGGTATTCATTTACCTATTGCCATTAACCTCTCGGTTTATAGTCTGCAAAGTAATGCCGTTATCGAACAAATACTATCCAGATTAAATGCAGATAATACCCTTAAGAATAATTTCATTTTTGAGATAACAGAAAGTGCCATGATGGTTGACCCTCAGCATGCCATTGAAACCCTGAATCAAATCAGTGATGCAGGTGGCCAACTCAGTATTGATGATTTTGGCACTGGGTTCTCCTCACTGGCTTACCTCAAACAAATGCCGGTAGGGGAACTGAAAATCGACAAATCTTTTGTGAGTGATATGGTCAAAAGTGAGAACGACGCCATTATTGTTCGTTCGATTATTGATCTAGCTCACAATCTTGACCTAAAGGTGGTTGCTGAAGGTGTCGAAGACAAGGCCACACTGCAGTTATTACAGATTCTTAACTGTGACATCGTGCAGGGTAATTATTTCTGTCAGCCTGTGTCTGTCAGCCAGTTTCAGGATTGGTATAGCCAACGCATCAGTGCTGGTAATGTACTCGAGTCGGTATCCTGACTTGGCACTAACAGGCTGATATTAAAGACAAACTTGCACCTCTGGCCCCTGAAAGCTAGAGTTACCACTGAGAACCTGTCACTATGCAATGTGCCGTGAGTAAGCAAAAGGACCCTAACAGACGATCCGATAACCGGCTGGATATTTGCCTGAAAGTACTTGTAACCTATACCGATGGCAACCAGTACTCCCTCTGTACCCAAAATATGAGTACTACAGGTCTATTTCTGGAGGTTGGGGATGGGGATATGCCATTCCCTAAATTGGGCAGTACGATTACAGTTCAGGTTTCATCAGAACTAGGAATGCCGGATGCCCCGGAAGTTAAGGCCACGGTGGTCAGAATAACAGATGAAGGTTTTGGTATTATGTTCCTGCAAGAATAATCCAGACTAAATACTTCATTCACATCTGGACAAGATCCTTGTCTGGCTTTTATGATCGACCAACCTTTGTCTAGACACTTTGATTTATACAAATGCCTTCATCCCCCATCGTCACCCTGGCCATCACCACTTCCTGCCCACATTGCCCATCCATGATGGAGGTACTCTCACAACTGGTTAAAAAAGGCGAGATTGCTGATCTGCATATCGTTAACATTGGTTCCAATATCGAGTTCTCTAAACAGTATGAAGTTCGCTCGGTGCCCTGGCTACGTATTGGACCATTTGTTCTGCAGGGGCTGCATACCCAACAGGAAATTCAACGCTGGTTAACACTCAGCAAAACTGACGCAGGTATCACTGATTACTTCACGCAGCTTCTGACCGAAGGTGAATTGAATACTGTGATTCAGGCCATAAGATTTTCACCCACTATCATTCAAAAGCTTATTCCACTGATCGAAAGCGATGAAACGAATATTAATGTCCGACTGGGATTAGGGGCCATTCTTGAAGATCTCGATGGTGATCCCATACTTGAATCTATTCTGGACGATTTAATTAGACTGTTAGAACACACAAATAGTCGTGTCCGTGGCGATGCCGCCCACTTTCTTTCCTTTATCCATTCAAACAGTGCCATCACTGCGCTCGAACAAATTCACGATGAAGCAGATTCGGAAGTTAAAGAGATCATTGCCGAATCTCTGGAAACCCTCAAAGATATCTAAAATTATAAAGCCGAGTTTAATTTCTCAGTATCGATGGGAAACGGAAGAGTGGCGTGAGGCTGGTACTGCTGACGGAGTCGCTCCAACTGATGTGCATAATCCTGTTCATAGAAAACAATCAACCTGCAGTCATCTTTACGCTCGACAACGGCCAATAATGATTCAAGATTGCTGGTGCGATCCCGAAAATCTGACTGGAAATTAAATTCTGCAACAATCACTGCAGGTGATTCTGTTTTTAAAAACTGAATGGCCTTGCGCACTGAACGACAACTAACCACCCGATATCCAGCCTGCTCGTAAGTAGCCGTAAAATCGGGATAACCCCCTAATTCGACAATAGCCAGTAATAACTTGTCGTTTGTCATTTGACACCTGGAATAATTGAAATTTTATATGGTTATCTACTTAAAAAGTGCATTATTTACAAATTTCCATACATGGTAAATACCATAAACTGGTATAATCTGTTTTGTTAATAGTTCATATGGAGTAGATAAAGCATGCCGTATTTTATCTATAAAATAAATGCCGGTCCGACTGCATTAATCAAAAACCTGGAAAAAGTAGCTGAGCATGATGCCTATAAAACGGCTAAAAATCAGGCCAGGGAACTTCGTGCTGCACAGCCCTCAGGTGACCAATCTACCTACAAGGTTATTTTCGCCAATAATGCACTGGAGGCTGAGGAACAGTTAATGGAGCACCGTGAAGCCCCTATTGTTCGGGAATGGGAAAAATAATCTGGCGGCTCTAATTTCCTGACTGACATGGAAGAAAATAACTATCGCGATACCTACCGCAGCATCAACCCTCTACGTTGTGTGTTTGAAAAATCTATAAACACACGCCGTTGTCACTGCTCTCTGTCTGAAAGATTTAACCTGGCCGATCGCGAGGGTGTTCGGTGTACCGTTGACCTGGCTCAAAAACGTTGCACCACCTTACTGGAAACACTTCGTAGCAAGGCCATTTTTACCATGCAATTAACACGGATAGATGGCGCACTTCCTCATAATAAGGAAATAAAAGTCCAAACAGGAGGACTGTTGGGATTACAAAACCTGATCGATCCTGCTTACGATGAGACTCTGGGTATCCAGGATATACATCAACTTATTAACCAGGCTATCGAGATTTACAAATCTACCGATGAATTTCCCTATAATGAGATAGTCAGAAAAGTTGCGAAGTTTGAAGGTCGTAATAAGCGGGTTAAAACAGGGAAATAAGCCTGAGATTTACTTCTGCTTATCCAGGTGCCAGTCATAAGAACAATCCAGGTGCATACGCACCTCTACCAGACCTTCCAGACCACCTTCTATTATTACTGACAGAGGTGCACGGTCTTCAAAACGATTATTACGTTGCTGTAACCACATGGTTCCCATGGCAGGGTTATGGGGGTAAGAAGTCCGCAAAGCATCCGCAATCCCAACGATTTGTTCAAGTCTTTGCATCACCTCAGGATCTTCAGGAAAAGCCGTGTGCTCCCGAAATTTTCGCAGAGCCCGAGACGGTGTTCCCTTAGGAAGATTTAATACCAGCATTTGCGCGTTCGCTGAGAGACCCCACTCATCAAGAATCGCCATCACCGCCTGCGTCAATGCAAGCTGGTCTTCCTGGTTCATATCCGACATTTTACCCATACTATTTTCCACTCATGCCCTGCAAAAGCGCGCCAGTCTATCCGCAAACAGCTCGACTGGCAACAAAGTCCCTGTTTGATTCATGGTTAATTAAAGGATTAAAATTTGATAAAGGGCAGTGAATATTCAAATGTCATCATTTGCTGTTCATGGATAGCATCATAAACCACCTGTAAAAAAGCCGTATTGTGATCTATCGCCCGAGAATTTTTATATACGACATCGACAAGATAGTTACGAAACAGTTTTTTTTCATCTTCTTTAACTGAACCATCTCGATGTTTAATTTCCTGGGCCAATTGATAAATGTCAGGATGGCTATAAACAAGAAAACGCAGAATTGCCAAACGAATGATCAGCATATGAACATAGGTAAACAGATCAGGCATGGTTATAAACCACTCGCGATACAGGCAATTAATAATATACCGACTAAAACAGTTTTCCAGCTCTTCACTAAACAACTCATCAATTGATACACGTTGCCTGGTAAACTGCTGCCATAACTCTTCTGCTGGTAATACCTCCTCTTTACCTGGAACCTGACTTTGTTTTGTCATTAACTCACCATAATGACTAAAAATCCGTTTAATAACCTGGCTATATTTCTCATGTGAAAACTGTTGCATCCTGAGCTGCAATACCGCCTGAACAACAATAATGGCGACAGGTTCTGTTGAATCAAATTTACTGACATAATCATCCATTCTTTCAAGCATGCTCAGGCTACTGGCCTGTTTCAGTTCATTCGCCAATAAATTATCCGCTGTTTCTGCCTCAAGGTGATAAAACAGTCCTAATCGATTGGCAAAACTGGCCATAAAATAGAGTCTCGAGATAAGGGGAAAACCTTCAAGCCCGGCGAATTTAATCAGAACATCTCTCACATCAACAAAATTATCATAATAAAAGTTGTCAGCCGGTAAATTAAGCTCCCGTGTCAGGGGATAATCATCTGGCCTGGGTAGAATTGACGATTTAACTTCAATAAGTTCAACATTATTTTCACCAAACAAGCACTGACGCACCATTTCCGGGCACGAAAGGGCACCAGAGAGCTCTATAGTATTTCCCTGGCGGGATAGAACTCTTGGAAAATATGCACAGACATTACTCAGCGGTTGCTCACCAAACTCCCGATGTAACTCACACCAGCCATCATTCAATAAAAAAGGACAACTGCCATCCTTCTCGAGCTTTAATCGGGCATAACGTAGTTCAGAACCTGTCTCTTGATTGGAGTTATCGATGAGAATATGTGTGTTTATTTTTTTTGTCAGTTCACTGCCTTTTTGCTCGGCTGTATCAGCAAGCAACTGATAATGAGACTGATCAAACCAGATATCCCAGTCCTTGCAACAGGTATCTTCACAATCGCCACCAAGACAGGAAAAGCCAGGGAGATAATTAAATGATTTGAAGGTCAGGCCCATTAAAAAATGCCATTAAACTGGTTTTAATATACCCAGTATATGACTTAATAAGCAGAAAACCAAATAGGATTTTATTATTAAATCTGAAACGGTATTGAGTTAACCGGAATCTCCGGTTGAAGCAAAATCCACACCCCTTTGTTTAATAAAGTTAACCAGAATCATGCCGCAAAACTTACCTTCTCGATATAACTCAACACGATATTTACGTGAAGCACGATCGACTGAGTATCGTTTGCTAATCTGTTTGCGCTTGACAATAACACCACTGTCATCTTTTATATTTTGACGTGCAAAACCAATGATATTGGTTCGATAATTCTCTAATGGTTCCACTTTAAAGGCATCTTTAACATCCACAACCGTTCCAAATGGCACATCTTTTAATTCACCATCCACCCATAACTTAATAGTTGACAGGCTATCATCATATTCAAAATACTGGGGATGAAGCTGTGTTACAGAACGGTTGCCATAACGCACCTTATAACTTTTCTTGTTACCAATGACAGCAATCAATGGATTGCTGGCGGAAAAATGGATCTGTTCACCTTTTTTCATTGGTATATAGCTTAAGCGGCTTCTGGCCTTCGCCATATCCAGATATACTTTGTTATCAAACATCGCCAGTTTTACATTATTATCTATACGTTTCTTAATGGCCCTGAGGCTCATCTTAAATCCACGTTCGTATTCAATACCTAATTCTCCCATCATGGATTCGACAACGCGTAGATGATACAGAGCACGAGTGTGAGTACGAAAATCCTTACTGGCTTCAACCCCAAAAGCCGGTTTGTTGTTTCGAATGGCAAAATAGGTCAGGGTCTTTTCCATTTCAACATCACCATCACGAGTATTCGTATTCTTAACGTGATAATGTGTTTTAGAGTATTTGATATTGTTATTGACTGACTTACAAACACGCTCAGCCAGTTCCGCCAGATCACCATATTTTGGTGCCTCTATCATTGCCTGATCAATAATCACACTCTGCCCCCAGCGACGAGGGTTACGGCTCTTGTTGATATAAACGGGGTGATAAAAACCACTGCCATCATGTAGATTGAGGATTACATCAACTTTCTTATCGAGGATGATCGATTTTATTTTTTCAACGGCTTCGTACTCTGGATCAGCCTTGGGCAGACTGAGAAATTTACGGTTCATATCGCCATGTACACCACGGGAGCGTTTGATAATACTTTTGAAGTTTAAATTTGGAACAACCCAGACACTGCCTTTTTTAACCTGATAATCAGTTACTAGTAATGACGCTGCCGTAAATCCACCGGGTTCGTCACCCTGAATGCCTCCGATTACCAGTAGGGTTGGACCATCCTCACCAGAATCCAGCTTATGCAGGGTAAAATCCAGGTCATTGACCGATGTATTCGCCTGAAGGGAAAGACTAAAGCAACTGATTGTCAGCCAGATTAATGGCAGTACTACCTTACTCATAATACTATACGACCTTAATATGCCAGGGCTCAAACCGAACACCATAGGGATTATCTTCGGTATAACGAATCATGACATAGCCTAGTTCCTTAAGTTTTTTGTATTCTCTGGTTTTAGAAAAGGCTTCAGTAAAATTACTTGCACCAAAACCAATCTTACCGACATCAAAATCACCAATACCGTGGTAAGAGTGACCTGGGGGCGCAAGTGAGCGTGATGCCTGGGATAGATTCCCTTTAGTCTTGATTGCCTTGGCCAGGAATAAATGGATTTGTTTAACCACACCTCTAATACCTGATGTCAGAATGACGTTCCTACCAACGTCTTTTTTTATTTTGTTATACATATCCAGCGGTTGACCTTTAAAAAGGTAATGCCCTGTACGGGGCAGTTTAATTGTTTCACGGCTGGAAATCTGGGTCGTTAAATCGGTAATTACCTTATTGCCCAAAAAACCATATCGAGTCGCGTCTTCAAAGAAGATTGACTCAATAAAATCCAGCTCCTGTTTGGTGAAGGCTCCCACTTTGGAATAACGACTGGCATATTTTATTGCTTCATCAAAGCCAAGTAGGTTGAAATTGGCATAACCGACCAGACGTTGCAGGCGTGAAAATCGACCGACTGTTGACTTCAAAAGACCCATCATTTCCGGTCTGAGTAAAACATCATCCGTATAACTACGATCAAAATCTTTGACTTTATTGATTCCATCCTTGATGTGCTCATCCATACCAGGGCCAAACAATTCAAATTGTTTTTGTTGCGGCACCAGGAAAATATTTTCGTCTGCCAGAACCTCCAGCCACTGTCCGAGGCCACCTGAGACAAGTGCACCTGCTGTAAGATTTTTGAGGAATGTTCTTCTTTTCATAAGCAAAGCATCTACTTCAGTAATTACCATTATAGCCATACAAGTCTTTATATATAAACCATAATACAACCATGCTTTTTACTGGTAAATATCGGGATTTATTATATAAATATATGTAGGCTACCCCTTGTATATACCTCTCAATTTTATAGCTTTTTTATCGGTCTATTGCCAATTAAACTTGAGAAATAGTTAATTACACTATAAAGCCCTCTGTTCTAGTGTGTTTCACTGTATTAAGGACTAAACCTGATATGCCTAGATTACTTTCTCTCTCGCGCGCCGCAAGGCTGGTAGGTTCTACACGTGGAAAACTGCAAAAACAGGTACAGGATGGTGAAATAGCCAGCTTTGAAGGAAAAGTGAGGTTATCAGACCTACATAAATTATATCCTCAGGCTGAGGTCGAAGACACCGCCATGCTGGATCGTGTGGAGGAAATCATCGAACGGGCCCGATTCAAGGCCAGGAGTCGTACACCTTTACCCACCGATAAGCAAAGTCTACTGGCAAGAGCGACGCTGTTAGGGGATGAACTGGCCCTGGCAAAACTGGATCTAAACAATTACGCCTTTTTCATTCACAAACTCAAGTCCAGAATCAATCAACTGGGTGAAACTTCACCAGCAGAAACCAGTGAAATACTAAATAAATTAACTCACTGGATAGAAAAAGAACTACCCAGGATAAATGACAATCCGCCCCAACCAAATCCTCTGCTGGTACAGGACACCATGTTACGACTCATCACTGCCCAGATTCACGTTTATCCGAGCGGCCATGAGTTCCTGCTAGAAGGCAATACCACCTTGCTTGAAGCTGGACTAAGCGCTGGCTTTGCCCTGAACTATGGCTGTAGTAATGGTAATTGTGGAAAATGTAAGGCCAAACTTGTTAGTGGACAGGTAAAAAAAACCCGCAACCATGATTACAGTTTTTCAGAAGCAGAAAAACATCAAAACTATATCCTCATGTGCAGCCATACCGCTCTCACCGATCTGGTTATTGAAGCTGATGAGGCAGGTACCAGTGGTGATATTCCTCATCAAACCATAACGGCAAAGGTGAAAAAACTTGAGCCTATCGACTCAAACGTTGGCGTACTAAACCTGAAAACCCCTCGTACAAACAGACTGCGCTTCCTGGCAGGACAAAGGGCAAATTTAACCATCAACGGTTCACTTAGTGCTGAATTGCCGATCGCCAGTTGTCCCTGTGACGATATGAATCTCCAGTTTCACGTTTCCATGAATGATGACTCTGCATTTATAAAACACCTGCTTTCAAACCTAAAAACCAATGATGAAGTCAGTATTGATGGCCCATCAGGTGATTTTATTCTGGATGATAATGCGTCCAACCCTGTCATCCTCCTGGCGATGAACACAGGTTTTGCTCCCATCAAGAGTCTGGCTGAGCACGTATTGACCCTGGCACATGCTGAGAATATTGCCCTATACTGGTTTGTTTCTGAAGGACAGACACATTATCTCAGAAACCAGTGCCGTGCCTGGGTTGATGCCTTTGACAGCCTGCAATACTATGAATTCAGCTTGGCCGGAAAATTGAGTACTCAAAAAACACAAAACACTCTATCAGAACAATTAGCCACAATAAAGCAACAACACCCCGCTCTGGATAACTGCCATGTTTATATTGCCGGGAATAGTGAGTTTGTCGATCAATGCGCTGAGTTTTTCAATACCGAGGCAGTTCCCAGATTATTGACGGAAATTATCGACTAGCTGAAAACGCTATTTGTCTTCTTCATCGATCCATTTCTGTAATGCTTCAATGACCTTTTTGGCCTGATCGACACTTGATACGGTGAATTTTGATTTGGGCTTATACTCACCCTCACGCTTCTGATAACGGCGAATAGTAAATTTGACAGGACCATACTCATTTTTTTGTCTATTCAAATCCTGATATTTGAATATAACCGTTGACCATGCTCCCTTGGTCAAAATCACTTTATCCAGCTCCTTGACTACCAGTGAGCCGTTTTCAGTATAGTTTACTGTCAGTTCATCGACTGTTGTCGCCATTTTACTTCCTCATTAAATTACTTTGAAATACGTTAAATAGTCTAATCTGTTTTTATGGATTGGGGAATACCCTGGCAAACTTGGTGATCCACTCATTTGCTGCCTGGGCACTGGTTAGTTCACGTCCCTCTTTTTCATAAACCAGTTTTTTATAATGTTCTATATGGCAAACCTGCTCAACCATTCTTGCCAGAAAAGTATCTTCCTTATTTAAGAACTCCATGCCAATAATGTAATCACCATTTTTTTCTTCACACCAGACAACAACTCCATCCGCTTCAAACACAGGGGTGACTGTGTCAATACAGATATGCAATCGAGTACCTTTTTCCAGCGCCTGATTGGAATTAAAAGACAGGCCCCCATATCCAACATTATTCATAACTCTGGATAATGTCCTGTGGTCTTCCTCAGCCGAGAACTGAATGGGGATACCAGAAGGATGTCGAATATAATTTCGCATTTCGGGATTGTGTGACTGTTTGTCCAGTAAACACATCGGGACTCCCTATCCCAGGAGAACCCGATGAATAATAAGTTTCCTTATTTGAGTATGGACAAATTCAGTGAAAATGCAAAAAGAAACAATAATCGAATTGTTACAGTATTTTAAGTAGTAATTTAAGCGCTCTGGCGATAAACACTACACGGCTGTATATCCTGCCGCTCAGAGGGTTTGTCCCAGGCCTGCCCCGATGTATACAGATGAATATAACGGCAAGCATGCACACCAACCTCAAACCAGTAACACAGCTCACCTGGAATTTTGATCATATCCCCCTGGCTACATTGAAATTCAAAAATCTGGCCTTTGACCTGAATAAATAATGAACACTTTCCATGGGTTATAAATCGAGTTTCAAACTTGTCACGAACTGGTTTATAGACATATGCCCCGGTTGTCTTGGAGTAATTCTTTAACTGAATCACCTCGATATTGGCATAGCCATCTTCATCCATAAGCTGTTCAATAAGCTCACGATATTCCTCGATCAGCTCATCATCAGGAGTATCATCTTCCGTGGGATTAACAGTAAGCGAGTTGTAACTAAAACCTGAAATTTGTAATTGTTGAAATATATCTTCGATATGTTGTGATGACTTTTCTTTTGCAAACTCCTTGAGTGGCAACTGTACATCAAAAACTCTCATTCACTGTCCCCTTTTTTATATTTACTGCAAAAAAGTACTTCTTTTAGACAACTGTCTGAATACCCCGCCCAAATCGCAAATACAGCCTAGTACATTTTTATGACATGGCAACGAAATGTAATTCAAAATTTTTAATCGGCGTGGAGTTTAACAGGCAATTAAATTTTTTTTATGATCCTGTTCTCGGTATGGCGTTAAACAGTTTTGTATTGAAAAAATATTATTATAATAAAGTCAATACCATACCAACTGCTCCATTTCTGGAACAGCAATAAATCATTAGCTTTCTTAATTAAATTTTTTAATTAATCAGTAACAACATTCATGGCCTGCAATCCCTTGGGACCGGTTTCAGTCTCAAAAGACACTTCCTGGCCTTCTTTTAATGATTTGTATCCTTCAGACTTGATCGCTGAATAATGGACAAAGACATCATCTCCCCCTTCAGCCGGTGCAATAAAACCGTAACCTTTGGCATTGTTAAACCATTTCACAGTACCATTTGACATAACGACATTACCTCAATCATAAAAAAACTATATCCTAAAATAGTAACGCAGCTAGCTGACCAAACATTATCGATTATTGTAGGAAACTTGTCTGGCTTCTGCTGCTACTATACAAGATAGTATAACTAGGTCTTTTCGGAGATAACAGACAATCACCATAAAAAAATTTTAATGACTTCGACCTACAAAAACTTTTATTTATAGTTGAGTGAAACAAGCACGAGTAGCTAACAGGGATCAGTGAAAATTAGATTTATTTTGTATAAATTTTATTCAATTTGTCATATATATCGTAGTAGATTAACAAAGTCTAATGTACATTTGTTACATAACCAAACTGATAAAGACTTATCGAATACATGGAATTTATATTTCTCGTTACTGACCATAAAAGAATCAAATCCCTATGAATCATAAAACACCCCTAAACGTTGATCAGTTATATCGACACTGCGATATCACACAACTGAAGTTTAAAACAACGGAGGAACTACCTCGCCTCGAAGGAATGGTCGGTCAGGAACGGGCTCTTGATGCCCTGGAATTTGGCATTGGTATTCGACAACAGGGCTATAACCTGTTCGTATTAGGGCCTTCTGGTTCTGGCAAACACACGATTACAGAACAACACCTGCAAATTCAATCCAGTCAGGAACCCACTCCCCCTGATTGTTGCTATGTAAATGACTTTAAACACCCACAACGCCCCTGGCTGGTTCAGCTTGCTCCTGGATTGGGTACAGTATTAAGCCAGGACATGGAGCAACTGCTTGAAGACCTGCGTAGCGCCATCCCCAATGCCTTTGAGGCTGAGGAATATCATGCGCGTCTGAACGAAATTGAAGATCAGTTAAAACAAAAGATCGAAAAAAGTTTTGCAGATCTGGGCAAGGATGCAGAACAACATGACGTCACACTGCTAAAGACACCCCATGGTTTTGCCTTTGCACCTGTTAAAAATGGTGAGGTACTCAAGCCAAAGGAATATCGTCTGCTGGCAGAGAAAGAACAAAACAAATATGAGGAAGTGATTTCCGTACTGGAAGAAAAACTCAATCTCATTCTTCGTCAACAATCTCAATGGCAACGTGAGGCCCGTCAGGAAGTCCATGCCCTGAACCGGGAAATTGCCCTGTTTGCTGCCGGGCATTTGATCGATGATCTTAAGGCTATATATAAGGATTATGAAAAACTGCAGGCCTATTTCGATGCCGTGCTGGAGGATGTCATCAGCCATCTTGATGACTTCCGTCGTGGCGAAGATGAATCCCAGGGTATGTTTGGGCTTAATGGGCATCCATCCTTTCATCGATACCGGGTGAATGTATTTGTCGATAACAGTGACACGGATGGCAGCCCGGTCATTTATGAAAATAATCCCCTCTACCAGAACCTGTTAGGCCGGGTGGAACATAAGGCTCAGATGGGTACCCTGACTACGGACTTTACCCTGCTCAAGCCGGGTGCCCTGCACCTTGCCAACGGTGGCTATCTGATTCTGGATGCCACTAAACTACTGCAACAGCCCTTTGCCTGGGAAGGCCTGAAACGGGCACTGACCTCCCGAGAGCTGAGTATTCAATCTCTGGCAGACCAATACAGCCTGATCAGCACTGTCGGCCTGGAACCTGAGCCTGTCCCCCTGAACCTCAAAGTCATCCTGGTGGGAGAGCGACTCCTCTACTACCTCCTGCACGAGTACGACCCGGAATTTGCCGAGCTGTTCAAGGTGGCCGCAGACTTTGAGAGCGAAATTGAGCACAACGAAGAAAATGTCGACCTTTTCGCCAAACTTATTGGCACGATCGTGAAAAATGAGCAACTTTTGCCCTTCCAGAATACTGCCGTTGGGCGGGTCATTGAATACTCATCTCGACTGATCGAGGATTCTCAAAAACTAAGTACCCATTTGCGAAGTATTGCCGACCTGCTTCGAGAAGCCGACTACTGGGCCGCCAAAGCGGGGCAAAAAGTCGTCAGCCCTGAGCATGTCCAGCATGCCATCGACCAGCAGGTTCGTCGTGCCGATCGCATCCAACAGGGTATCTATGAAGAAATTCGACGTGGCACGGTTCTCATCGATACTCAGGGTGAAAAAGTCGCCCAGGTCAATGCCCTGTCCGTCATGGAACTGGGTGAACATGCCTTTGGTCAGCCCTCTCGTGTCACCGCCACCGCCCGGCTGGGTGAAGGTGAGGTGGTGGATATCGAACGGGAAGTGGAAATGGGCGGGGCCATTCATTCCAAAGGGGTCTTTATTCTGGCCAATTTTCTCGGTGCCCGTTACGCCCAGGACCAGCCTCTCTCCCTGCACGCCTCCCTGGTCTTTGAGCAATCCTATGGTGGTATCGAAGGAGACAGTGCCTCCATGGCCGAACTATGTGCCCTGCTCTCAGCCCTGTCGGACGTCGCCATCAAACAGTCCCTGGCCATCACCGGTTCAGTCAATCAGTTAGGTGAATCTCAGGCGATTGGTGGTGCCAATGAAAAAATTGAAGGCTTCTATGATGTCTGCAAGGCCATGGGCTTCAATGGAGAACAGGGTGTTTTAATTCCCAACTCCAACATACAGCACCTGATGTTAAGGGAAGACGTACGCCAGTCTACTGACAAGGGTGAATTTCATATCTATGCCTATGAAAATGTCGACCAGGCCATCGAGCTTCTTACAGGCTTACCCGCGGGTGAAAAAGATGATGAGGGAGAATATCCCGAAGGTTCAATCAACCGCCTGGTCTATGATCGTCTTGCCGAGCTGGAAGACATTAAGGAAAAGGCCAAGGCAGGTAAGGATGAGTCTGATAAAGAAGACCATGATGATGAATCTGAAAATGAGTCAGACAAAGAAGACAAACAGGATAAAGAGTCAAAGGGTGATGCTACCAGCGATGAGTGATCCCAAGCCGTGCAAAACGGACTGTCTCATCCGATGTATCTGTTCCCGATTCTCCCCAGGTGAAAGTGCTTGACCAGTTTTTATTGATATCCAGGATCAAATACAATGAGCCGGTACTGGCAATACTCTCATCAACCACTGATTCACTTTGTGAACCACTGATACCAAATGTCCCCCACTCAAAACTATAGGAGATATCACCCGAACGCCGCCATGATTCAAGGCCTGTGGTCATACTTAAGGTCGAAGCCGGAAAAAGTATCAAAAGAAAGTCAGGATGTTTTGCAACCGCAGTGAGATCCTTATCATAGTCGTATTCCATATAACTAAGATTGATTGAAAATGGAAAAAAACCATAGAAGCTGATATCAAGGCCACGCCCATTGCTGTTGATATCTGCAGTATCAGGTAGATCAACGACAACGCCACGTCGATTAATAAAACTGCCATTGGTTCTAAGACGTGTTACCCGGTCTTCATAAACCAGTTGCACATACCAGTCTTCCGTATTGGTACCCAGTTTAAAACGGCGGGTACGGGTTTCAATGGTATCCGGATTACCCCAATAGTCGTAATCAAAACCCGCCACAACCTTTTTCCCATAGGGACTGCTTATGCCAATGGAACGTGAACGGGTCTCAAAAATATCTGACTCTGCTGGCAAGCGGGTACCACCACTCATCCACTTAATGTGCACACCATTTTCTAACCCGGTATCCACATTAAGATAGGCCTCCTGGCTATCATCGGTATCCTGACCTATTTCAAATGTGATGGCCGACGATCCCTCTTCAGTATCATCAGCATGTAATGAGCTCATTGAAAAGACTAAACAAACCGTCAGGCAGTACTTCATTAACTGCATTGGTAAACTCCGTTGAATTTATCGTGTACGTCGTTGCTGTTGATGACGACGCCATAATTCTCGTCTTTGCTGGGGTGTCATGCGACGTATCATGCGCTGACGAAACTGCTGGCGTTGTTGCGGAGTCATTTTACGCCACTTATCTCGCAAGGCTTCCCGCCGTTCGGCAGGTAATTGCCTGAACCAGTTATAACGCTTACGCAAATTATCACGATCTGACTTAGGTAGCTTTTTAAAATTATTGAACTGCTTGCGTAGTGCCTGACGTTGTTCCTGATTGAGGCCTCGCCATTTTTTAAGGCGTTGCTGGGCCTGTTTCCTTTGTTCAGGAGTCATACTTTTCCAACGCTGTGCCCCCTGACGCAAACGCTGTTGACGTTCCTTGGACATGGAACCCCATTGTGGCTCAAACTGCTTAAGCAACTTGCGTTCCTCAGCCGGCAGTTGATTCCAGGTATTGGCGTAAATATTTTTCATAGGTAATACCAAACCGGTTAACAGGATTAAATAAGTAATCTGTTTAATCATTTTCCTGATTCTCCTGTTGTCCGATTAAGTTATCATTTTCCTGCATTTCAATCATATCCAGTGGGTCAAACCACTCACCATCCACCTGTTCAGAATCACCCAGGAATTCAAGCAATTCCATACTGGGCAATTCTTCCTGCGCCTGTTCAGCACTGGCCTGTACAAACCAGAACAGCAGGCCGAGAAAATAAACGGCCTGACTAACTCTGCTCACTCTGGTATTCCAGCCATTGATAAAATTCCAGGTCACGATATAACTCAAGGTCTTCCGTAGCCGTCAGCATGTGTAAATCATCCATGGGAATATTCTGCAAAACTGGTTTCTGTATCACCCATACACCTGCCAATAAAATGACCGACATAGACGTTGCCAAAACCAGCCTGTTTTGCATAACAGTCGTTAAAATCGTATGTCGTGCCTCTGAATGTTTATGCTGACTTTCAAGGGCGGTCATGCGTACCGCCTTTAAACGGGCCAGGGTCACAGCATCCAGTTCATCCACTGATTGATTCAATGTCTGTCTGGTCTTGTCGACAAAATGCTGTTCTTTATCCTGACTCATATAGAAAAACCTTCCAGTTGATCACGTAATGCCTGTATCGCGCGAGAATAATGGGTTTTGACACTGCCCTGTGAACATCCCATGGCCTCGGCCGTTTGTTTCACATCCATGCCTTCCCAGGCCCTTAATAAAAACACCTGCTGCTGACGCAGGGACAAACCCTGTAATGCCCTGTCCAGTGCCTCGATATCCTGTCGATTATCCAGCGTCCTTTCCGGTGTAAGCTCACGACTATCGGGCAAACTGTCGATAGGGTCCTGCTCATTATCCTGCCAGTTGAACAGATGCCGCAAGCCATTACGTATTTTGCTGCGTCGATACCAGTCCCGGATGGTGGTCTGCATGATCCTGTGAAACAGTGGTGGCCAGTCATCCGGGGTTTTATCCGCATACTTTGTCACCAGTTTGGTCATCGCATCCTGCACAATATCCAGCGCATCTTCCCGATTACCGGTTGCAATGACTGCCATACGATAAGCGCGTTGCTCGATACTGATTAGAAACTGTTCGAGTGTCTGTGAAGTATTCAGACCTGCAACTCCTGTGCTTGGTATGGACAATCATTGACCGGATATCTTAACTAATTATTGACGTTGGTTCCGGTATTGTTGAATACGCTCACCACGTTTGTCCATTCGACGGTTTATTCGATCACCGCGTCGATCCATTCGAACGGCTACCCTGTCACCTCGACGATCAAGTCGATTTTCAATCCGATCGCCGCGTTTGTCAAAACGCTGCTTGAGCATATCACCACGGTGCTCCAGCTTATTGGCCAGTTCATCATTACCATTTTTCCTGGCATGCTCTGCTCGCAGTTCGAACCGATGCTCCAGCACCTCACCACGCCTGTCGAGTCGAGCATCGATAGCCGCTCCCTTGCGGTCAAGCCTTTCATCAATTTGATGACCGCGTTGATCCAGGCGTTTGTCGATTCTATCGCCACGCTGGTCCCAGCGATTTTCTGGACCCGTGTTTGGATTTTCATTGGCCGATACGGACATTGCACCGATCGACAGTATTAATAAAGGAAATAGAGAAGTGATTTTCATTGTTTGCTCCTGATTTTCTGGCTGTCATCAATAACAACGCATCAGGAAGCCATCCGTTGACAATAAATTGAGATTATTTTTATATTTTAAATCAGTAAGTTATGATGAATATATCGTCAACTGGCTGATTTCACTGGGTGCCAGTACCCGTAAAGGTGGTCCCCAGTAGCCTGTGCCACGACTGACAAAGATCTGCTGTTGCTCAGTATGCTGATATAGACCCGCCAGATAGGGCTGCGCCGTCATCACCAGCAGGCCAAAGGGAAATATCTGACCACCATGGGTATGGCCACTTAACATCAGATCACAGCGATAGTCTGCAAGTTCGGAAATCATGCGTGGTTGATGGGCCAGGACGATACAGGGCAGGTTCTGATCGACTCCTGTATAGGCCGCATCAACATCGGGTGGGTACAGGCCGGTACGATGACCTATGACATCATTGATGCCAATAAGATTAAATTGCTGGCCCGCTTCACCAATAACAACATGCTCATTCAGTAATGTCCGAATGCCCAGGCTTTGTAAATACGTAATGGCTTCACCCGGGCCATGAAAGTATTCATGATTACCCAGAATAAAATAAACCGGTGCTTCAAGATCTTTTAAGGGATACAGATCGTATTCAATCTCGCTGATGTGTTGATCAACCAGATCGCCTGTTATCACCACCAGGTCCGGCTTAAGCCGGTTGGTTTGTTTGACAATATGTTCAATAAAATCACGCTTGATGGTCCGACCTACATGGACATCGGTAAGCTGAACAATCTTGAAAGGGTTTTGTGGAAACCCCTTAATCTTGACATTGACCGGATTTACCCCTGGAAACTTAACCCCTTGCGTTAAGCCCCTCAGTAAATACGAGAAGGCCATGATCAATATCGTGACATCAAAAATTACTTTTAAAGTACGACGCCGGGACTGATCAAACGGCACACGCCTTGAGACTGTTACCGACAGGTCATAAACCACGGCGACAACAAACAGCATAAAGGTGATTCCAACAAAGGAACTAGTGATCATATAGAGAAGCGGTGAATCGGGAATGACTGATGTGACTATTTCTACAACAAAAAAAACATTTCCCAACATAAGCACAATGGGAATAATCACCAGGAAACGACCGATACCATGAGTCAGCTGGCGCAAAAATCGATGCCAGATATAAAAACTCATCAGCGCCATCACCAGCAGGAAGACGCTTGCAAAAAGATAAAAGCTCATAAGTGGGTGTCAGTCAGTGAAATCAAAACCAGTCGTAAACAGATATCCCGGTTTTGTAAGGCACCTTCTTCGGGTCATTCAGTTTTTTATTAATGAGCTCAATATAGAGAGTCATAAAATGGTTCTGGATGTTGCGCTCATCCGGTGTTTCCTTAAAAAACTGTACGGTTCGTAACATGCTGGGGATACCACTGGCGGTACTGTATTCTTTGCCCTCGAGCAGGATCAATTCTTCTCCGGTATGCCAGTAGAGATCCGCATTTTTTATATCGATAGGATCGAATGGGGGGACCAGAGGAACCACATCTTTTGGCGTTACCACACGGGTGATATCCATGTAGTTGTAACGCTTTGCTCCGGTGATATTGGTGACCTTGGGTTGACCAAAGGTAATGACCTTGCCCACTGTAAATTCATCCTGTTCCAGATACATGGCCAGCACCAGGGCAACGGCACCGCCCAGACTATGGCCGGTGGTATTAATCGTATAGTCCCGTTTGAGTTTGGGCTTGACGGCTTTATAGATAGCCGCACCAGAGGCTGCAAAACCAGAGTGCAGCATATTGCTGGTATGTTTATCCAGCATCAATTTGAAATCGGCATCAACATAAACATTATCTATATTGGCCGTACCCCGCACGGCAATGATCTGGGTTCGAGTCTTATGGTTCGTGCCCAGAAAATAGGCCACCTCGACACCGGATGCCGTACCATACTGGCTGAATTCATAGCCCTGTCGTTTACTCTCATCCCTGGCCGATGACTCACCTTCATATGAAGCATTGGACAACAATGCATAGTTTTTAATAACAGAGAAATTTCTTTCTTCTGCCTGAACAGGGTATGCCATAAATAGACACACCAGAATTGAGACGAATAAACCCTGCTTGTTCATAATCACTCTCTCTTAAGTCGTCCTATATAATAGTATTAAAATCATAAAAATATCCAAACATCCTATGTCTGATTTCTCAGCTTAAATATTGCGCTTAGGACAAACCAGGCTGGTAATCGTTCAGAAATTGGATATTTAATTACGTGGTTTGCTTAAAACTAAGAGAGGTTATCTCCATACAGCCACTCCCTTGCTGTCTCAGTAATGGTCGCCACGGCGGGGTGGGAAATCTTTCTTTCAACAGAGATGGCATAGAACTGATCACGTACCTCACTGGTCTGTCCAATACTTACCACGTCGTACTGTTTCTCCACTTCTTCTGCAATCGGTGTCGGGGCAATGAATACCCCAGTCCCTGCCCGACCAAAGGCCTTCATCAGGGCACTATCATCAAACTCGCCAATAATTCTGGGGCGTAAACTATATTTATCGAACCAGCGAATAAGTTGGTGGTGTAACAAGCTAACTTCACCCGGAATCAGTAATGGGGCATTATTAAGGTTAAAGGGGAATTCTCCCTGTAGTTGGCTCGCCAATTCCGGCACAGAAAAGAAACTGATACCACACTCGCCCAATGGATGATTAAACCCTCGAACGTTTACATGAGAGGGAATGGGGCCATCTGCAATCACCATATCGATACGATGCACAGCCAGTTCGGCCAGCATGGACTCCAGATTCCCTTCACGGCAAACGATTCGTAGACGCCCAGACAATTTCAAGGCTGGAGCCAACAGACGATGCGTAATTGATTTAGGCACTACATCGACAATGCCTACCCGGAACGTGGTCGGTCTGCCTGCCGGTAACTGTCGTACCACTTCTTCCAGTTCACCTGTCAGGGAAAAGATTTCATCGGCATAACTTAATACCAGTCGCCCAAATTCAGTGAGTTGAAGGTTACGTCCAACCCGTTGAAACAGGGCCTCCCCCAGCTGATCTTCCAGTAAACCCAACTGACCACTGATAGTTTGTGGGGTGATATGTAATTGTTCACTTGCCCGGGCGATGCTCCCCTGCCTGGCAACAACCCAAAAGTAGTGTAAATGCTTATTATTGATCATCTCGGTAATTCATCGTATTTTTCGAATGAATGATAAATATTATTCGACTTTTTCTAAGTGTCAAGCCTGTTTAGGCTTGTTCCCTGTCAACTCCCCACATTTTGCCATGGAGCACACAACATGCAGATTGACATACAGGCTAGGGATTTTTCCCTCACCCCTGCACTACAGAAATACATCAGGCGTCGATTGGGTTATGCCCTGGGAAACCATGAAGAACGCATTCAATTTGTTCGTATCCGTTTGCTGGATATTAACGGTCCACGTGGTGGTAATGACAAACTCTGCCAGATCCAGGTTGTGTTGGCCTCTTTACCGGATGTGATTATTGATGACATTGAAGCAGACATGTACGTCGCCATTGATCGGGCCTCAGACAGGGCTAGCCGAACAGTAGGACGTCGCCTCTCACGTCAACAGGATCTATTACGTGGAATGTCATTACAAAGATAGTCCAAGCCGGAGATTGAATGGCATGGATGCCTTTTTTTGAATTATTAACGCGTTCATTCGCTCAAAGGAGATAACATCATGAACACGCCAATCAACCAGACACTGGACCGCAGTCAGTCTGTGATATTGAGTACCAACAAGGTTATTCGCAACACCTATACCCTGTTGTCTATGACGTTGTTATTCAGTGCAGTAACAGCTGCCATTTCCATGTCCCTGAAACTACCCCACCCTGGCATATTACTTAGCCTGGTTGGATTTTTTGGCCTGTTGTTCCTGACCACAAAATTTCGTGACAGTGCAGTTGGTCTCGGCTTCGTTTTTGCACTAACAGGCTTCATGGGCTATACCCTTGGTCCCATTCTCAATACTTACCTGGCTATGAATAACGGTAGCCAGATTGTTATGACGGCTATGGGTGCAACCGGTGCGATCTTCCTTGGCCTGTCCATATATGCCCTGACGACACGCAAAGATTTCAGCTTTATGGGTGGCTTTCTCATGGTGGGAATCATCGTGGCCTTCCTGGCCGGGTTGGGTGCGGTGTTCTTTGAAATGCCCGGCCTATCGCTTGCCGTATCTGCGATGTTTGTCATGTTAATGGCTGGCCTCATTCTCTATGAAACAAGCAATATTATTCATGGTGGTGAGACCAATTACATTATGGCAACAGTGACGCTCTATGTATCTATCTTCAATTTATTCACCAGCCTGTTACACCTGCTGGGTTTCATGAATAACAATGAATAAACCTATGGCAAGGAGGACATAACCATGCCTATTATTGATATGAAGGATATGCTCAAACATGCCCGTTCTAACAAATATGCAGTATCTAGTTTTACTATCACCAACCTGGACATTCTCACTGCTGTCATTGATGCAGCAGAAGAAAATCATTCACCGGTCATACTGATCGTACCGTATCATCAGGTAGATGACAGAACACTAAAACTGCTCATGCCCGCAATTGAAGCCGCGGCGATAAATACTTCGGTTCCGGTTGCGATACAGGCTCGATGCAATCATGATTCACAGACCGCTATAAAGGGGATCAATGCAGGTTGTAATGCACTTATGCTTGACAACATCGACATTGATCATATTAAAAATATCACAAAAACAGCACATGATTGCGGAATAACTGTTGAAGGCAGGCTAAACAACAGACCCGATGTATTCGAAGCCATCCTCTTCGTTGAAGAAACAAATGTTGATTTACTTAATTTAACAATGGAAGGTACATCCGAGGGAAACATCACTGATCCGTATCTGGCACGCTCTATCCTCAACGAGCTCCAGGTTTGTCAGCGAGCCGCACTCGTTTTAAACGTAAACAGCAATCTCAATGAAGAACATTGTCATCAGTATATTGCACATGGGATCGTCAAAGTAAATTTTGACACACTACTACAAGATGTCATTGACACTCATTTATGTATTAGTCAAGAAGACACTTTCACTGGATATAGTAATCTCATGCTCGGTATTCACGCGATTGTTCGCAGTGAAGCAGCCGCCTGCATGCAACTGTGTCAAAGCAATGGTAAAGCGAAAGCTATGTTAAACCACTGTACCCCCTGGCTTCCTATTGAACACCTGATTATCTTTAATGTTAGTGATATCGATGATGTACAGGCCAAGGCTATGATGACCGAGGGCAAAAAGTCACTGAGCACTCTGCCCGGTGTAAGAAGTGTTGTAACCGCAACCGCCATAAAAGAAGATGCACAATTCCGCTTTAGCTGGCTGATTCGTTTCTGTCATCCGTCAGTAATCGATAGCTATCGTGATCACCCTGTTCATGTTGACTTTGCTGATCGCCTGTTCCGACCCGTGGCCGGAGATAGAATCAGTATCGATTACCAATGGAACAGTGATCAAGCACAGCAGGAAGAAGTAACAGGCTTACTACCCCCTCTTATGGTGGTAGAAAACGCATAGTCAGTCAAATCAAGGAATAGTTGGTACGAATATCTGGATTCTCGTAACCAGTATTCCTTTCCTGACCCGGTATATTACCGACTATATTGGTACATATAAGTAACTAGCAGTGTCTGGAAATGTATTGTCCAGCCGGTACTTGAAAAGCAAGGAAGCTTTATTTTTCGAGAACACCCTGAAGGAGACAGATGTCATGCACATACCTGATACAAATTCATCTTCTGTAAGCAGAACATCACATATAAGCTCGAATAAGGTAATCAGAAACACCTTTGCCCTGTTATCCCTGTTCCTGTTTGTCGGAATGCTGGTGGCTAACCTGTCATTGTCCTTAACCCTCCCTTATTTTGTCATTATTTGTTGTTTGGTCACTTACCCTGTCATGCTGTTTCTTATAAGCAAATTCCAGAACTCTTCAAATTGTATATGGCTGGTGTTTACCTTTAGCATTATTGCAGCTTTTACTATTGGGCCAATTTTCAATACCTTTCTGGCCTGGAACATAGCCAGTCAGTTGATGGTGAACATCCTGTTTTCTGTCGGCTTAATTTTTATGTGTCTGTCACTTTATGCCCAGGTTTCATTAACACCGTTCAAATTTTATGGTAGCTATGGTGTAATCATGACTGTCGTCGCTTTTTTCTCTGGTCCACTTGCCCTGATTTCAGATAAATCTGCATTGTCATTGATATTATCTGTGATTATTATTCTACTAATAACTGGTCTGACACTGTATAAAATCAGTAATTTTATTGATGCTGGTGAAACCAACCCGCGCCATATAATCACAAGACTGTTTGCATCTGTATTTAGGACTAAAGTTTTATAAAATAAATATTACCAACTGATACCTCATAAGAGAAAAAATAATGCCAATTGTCAATTACCAGAACATGATGCTGCATGCCAAAAAACATCAATATGCAATACCTTCTTTTGAGATAAACTGCCTGAACACCCTGCATGGAGCCCTTTCTGCAGCCGAACAACATCAGTCACCTGTTATATTCATCATCCCGGAAGTTTCATCAGAAAACCATACAACTGATCTTTTGTCACCTTCAGTTGAAGCAGCGGCATCAGCAGTCAATGTCCCCATTACCATCCAGTCACAAATTCGGTTCGATCAGGAATCAGCAATTCAAGCCATCAATACAGGCGGCAACTCACTCGTCATAAATTCACCTGGACAAAAATTCGATACCTGGATAAATGATCTAAACAAAATCTCCCAGATATGTCATTCGTGTGGAGTACCAATAGAAGTTAATCTTACCAACTCACCAGACCTTGAGCTTAATCAGCTTAAACAAATAAATACAGATAGCATGCATATTTCATCATTTTTTTTTAACAATCATATAAATGAACTAAAGAATGAAATCTCGGCCCCTTTGAGTATCGACCATGATGCCAGCTTGGAAAAATTGCAGTACAAGCATTTACTCGAAAATGGTATAGCTAAAGTCAATTTCAAAGGGATACTACTCGATACTCTGGAAAACCAAATACGCCAGAACTGCAATAACAACTTGCAAGGTTGTTCTGGATTGATGGAGCGTACCCATACTACCATCCAAGATATGGCGGCTCGCTGTATAGAATATTGCCAAAGCACGGGTAAAGCAGAAGACCAGCTTGAGAATTGCACACCATGGGCACCGATAGAACATCTCATTATATTTAACGTGAGTGGCATAGATGATCAACAGGCCCAGGCCATGATGGCTGAAGGGAAAGAATCATTGAGCACCCTGCCCGGTGTTAGAAGTGTGGTAACGGCCACTGCCGTAAAAGAAGATGCACAATTTCGATTCAGCTGGCTGATCCGGTTCTGTCACCCGGCCGTGATTGATAGTTATCGTGATCACCCCGTGCATGTTGATTTTGCGGATCGCCTGTTTAGACCGGTTGCGGGAGATAGAATCAGCATCGATTACCAGTGGAATAGTTAATACCCACACGCCAAGCTATTTTTAAATTGTACTGGCCCCTTTAAGGATTTCAGCATACTATTTGACAGTTCTGAGGCCTTGCCCTGTTATGCTGGATAAATCCAATAAAACCTGATGATTGCTCGATTTGTAGAATTCTTTGTTGACCGTCACCTGCTGACCAACCTGCTGTTCATTGCCATTATTATTGGTGGCCTGCAGGCATGGCAATCTATTAAAAAAGAAGAAAGACCCGATGTGACCTATGACATGGTCCGCATTACAGCCTTTTATCCAGGTGCAACAGCAGAAGAAGTCGAATACTTCGTCACCCGTGAGCTGGAACAAGAACTCAAAGCTATTGATGGCATCCTGCACATCTATAGCAGCGTCAATCGGGGCAGCACCATTGTTTCTGCTGAGCTGGAAAATGGCCTGCCCAATCGTGATGAAACCATTACCGAAATCCGCAATGCCGCCCTGACCACAGTCCTGCCCCCTGAAGTACGTGATAAACCCACCGTGCGGGTTTTCAAAAGCTCGAAAAAGGCCATTATCGATATCGCCCTGGTTCACACCAAGGCCCACCTGATGAACATCAAACAGCGGCTGGAACTACAAAAGACCGCCGCCGCCCTGGAACTGCAACTGGTCAACCTGCCCTATATAAATAGTGTCAATCGTTCTGGCTACCTGCAGCAGGAACTACAGGTCAATGCCGATCCCAAAAAACTGGCCCATTATCGCATTCCCCTCAGCACGGTAATCAACGAGGTCAGCAACAACCACATCCGCACCCCGGCAGGCAGTCTTGAGGTAAAGGATGAACCCAGTGTCACTATCGATGCCCAGCTCGACTCGGTAGAAAAACTCAACAAACTATATGTACAGGCGGATTTTCTAGGCAAGGCCATCTCACTCAAGGACATTGCCGAGGTACGTACCGAGTTTCGACGTGAAAAACAGATCACCAAGGTCAATGGCCATGAAGCGGTGATGTTTAACGTGGTGAAGAACAGCAGCTATGGCATTATCGAATCCCTCGAAGCGGTACAAAAGGTCGTGGATGATTTTCGCGCCAATAACCTGCTCGACTCTGATATCCAGCTAGTGATCCTCGATGATGAATCCTATGATGTACGCAACCGCCTGTCGATCATTTCCATCAATGGTGCCATCGGTTTTGTCCTGATCCTGTTGACCCTGTTCCTGTTTCTCAATAAGCAATCCGGCATCTGGGTGGCCATGGGCATCCCCTTTACCATCTGCGCAACACTGATTGCCGCCATGCTGATGGGGTATACCATTAATAATGTCACCCTGGCAGCGGTGATCATCGTAATGGGTATTGTGGTAGACGATGCCATTGTGGTAGCAGAAAACATAGGTCGTCATCGTAGCCAGGGGCTCAGTTCTCATGAGGCCGCCATCAAAGGTACCTCCCAGGTCTTTATGCCGGTGATGGCCAGCATCGTAACCACCTGTGTAGCCTTTGTGCCACTGTTCTTCTTCTCAGGTCGCTTTGGATCTTTTGTCAGTTATATTCCACCGGTTGTGTTTCTCATGTTGCTGGCCAGTCTACTTGAATCCCTGGTGATTCTACCCGGCCACATGCACTTTCAGGCCCCGCGCATCTTTAAACGTGGTGAAGCAAAACAGAGTCTTGAAACCATTAAGGCCCACTGGTTCGATGTGTATGAAAACCGTTACGGTGATCTACTCATTAAACTCTTAAACAAACGTTATGCCATCCTGGCCGGGTTTGTTGCGCTATTTGCCGGTTCATTGTTATTAGCCAGCCAGACCATGAAGTTTGTTCTCTTCCCCCATACGGAAACACGCGAGATCGTGATGATTGGTTTTGCCGACAAAAAGGCCGATCGTTATGACACGGCCCAGGTCACCAAACCCATTGAAGACATAATCAAACCCTGGATAGGTAAAGAGGTGGTAGGCTTTCGCACCGAGATCGCCAAGAGCCGTTACGGTGGTGTGGCAAAAGAAAATCGATTCAGGATGATCATCGAGATCGTCCCACGGGAAGAGCGAGACAAGTCCGCCGATGAACTGGTCGCCCAGTGGAAACCCCTGGCCGAAAAAGTACCGGGTGTTAAAAAACTGCGCATCCAGAAGAGTCGCTGGGGTCATGCCTCCGGTGTGGCCATTGAAGTGCTGGTACTGCAAAACGATGACAAGCTACGTGATGCCGCTGCAAAAAAAATACTCGCTGCACTGGAACAACATCCACAGTTGATGAATGCCGAGATCGATGCCCCGATTCGCCTGCCCGAATACAAGATCGATATTCTGCGTGATAAGGCCAAGCGCGTTTCCATCAGCCCGACCAACATCGCCACCACCTTCCGTGCCTCACTGGAAGGTGAGATCCTGTATGAACTGCCCAATGGTAATGAACACATCGACCTGCGCCTGTCGGTCATTGATGATGCCAAACGTGATATTGAAAGTATCCTGAGAATCCCCGTTGAACACCGGGGTGACTACCTCGCTCAACTGGGTGAGTATGTCACCATCAACAAAGTTGAATCGCCCCTTTCCATTAACCGTCGTGACTCCCGCCGTGTAACCAAGGTGCTGGCAGGATTGAAACCCGATGCAACAATCACCCCACTGGAAGTTGCCGATCATCTGGAACAGGGTGTGTTCCGCGAAATCCTACGTGCCCAACCCTCCACCAGCCTGAACTTCGATGGCGAGATCGCCGACACGCGGGAATCAAAAGGTGACCTGCGCAATGCCATCATACTGGTGATCTTCCTGATCTTTGTCATCCTGGCCATGCTGTTTAATTCCCTGACCCGCCCCATCCTGATCATGCTGGCCATTCCCTTTGGAGTGACCGGTGTCATCCTCGCCTTCTGGGCACACGGCCAGCACCTGTTCGGATTCTTCGCCGCTATCGGTACTCTGGGTATGGCCGGTGTGGTGATCAACGATGCCATCATCATGCTCACCAAACTGGATCAGGAATATGACAATGGCAACAGCAACTCGATAAATGAAAAGATCGCCCGCATCGCCCAGACCCGACTCAAAGCTGTGAGCCTGACCACCTTAACCACCGTGGCCGGTGTCATGCCAACGGCTTATGGCCTGGCCGGTTTTGATGCCATGCTGTCAGAAATGATGATGGCCATGGCCTGGGGTCTGTTGTTTGGATCACTCATCACCCTGTTGATGGTGCCCTGTCTGTATCATGTCTTGCAGGACATGCGGGCGAGGTTTCATGCTGAACTGAAATAGCTAAGGCTTGATATATTTTATAGGATCTATGGTTCCCTTTCCCCATAACCTGTTGATATGTAACCCAGGCAAATACTGCTCACTATTTCATCACATATTATTATTTATTCCTAAATGCTGTTAATGTGATCCACTTTTATGTATGCGCTACTATGATAATATATTGTTAAGCACTTGATTTCTTTGTCTATACAACAGGGATAATTTTAAAGGAGATAACCATGCCACTGAAAACAACTGTTAAGCAAGGCCTGTATAAATCACTTGAACAGAGAGAAGGACGTTTCAGACACCTATATCTAGATACAAAAGGTAAAACAACTATTGGCGTGGGCCACCTGATTCCAAATCGTACTGCAATAATCTCTATCCCGATGTATACAGTAAAAAATAACCAGCCATTTCAACCAGCCACTACCAAACAAAAGAAGGATGAATACGACAAGATTATTAAATTACCCTGGGGTCAACGGTATGGTGCTGGTTGGTATAAACAACACACTAGCCTGACAATGAAAGACCCTGATATCAATCAACGTCTGGATAAACATCTAAGTTCTTTTTATTCAGAACTATCCAACATATATAAGAAAAGTTCAGGTTATCCAGATAATTTTGATAAATTACATGATAATGTTCAGTTAGCCTTATTTGATATGATATTTAATATGGGTGCAACTACGTTAACCGGCACGTTTGTTAAATTTAATACCGCCCTGAAGGCTGGTGACTGGAAAAAAGCTGCACTGGAATCTAATAGGCCAGATGTTTCGGCTGAAAGAAATGCATATGTCAAAAAGCTACTATCTACTACACCGGCACTCGTTAAACAATAATATGTTTAAATTCTTCACAATAGTGCTAATCCTTTTATCCGCACTGCATGTTTATGCAAGTGAAATAAAACCAATATTGAATAATCAGGCTTTTGAAGGTTTTAAAATTGGCGATAAAAAGACAATCAGTGACATAAAGTTAACGGGTTATGAATATGCCGCCAAGAATAGTGAACAAATAATATTTGATGATTGTACCCAGGCAGTCATGTATGGAGAGTCAAAAGTACAGGAGTATGAAATATTTAGACTGAGATTACTCACAACTACATGTCAGGCCCTGGATAAATACCTATCAGCCAATTCATCAAATATGACATTTTTTCCCGAAAAATTCGAAGTCAGCTTAATAGATCACTTCCCAGCTAAAACCATGCCCCTGCTATATAGAGCACAGGGACGACATCGAGGCGACAAGACTATTAAACAGTATTATTCAAGCTTTAAGGCGAATATTGAAAAAAATGGTTCTATTAAGTTTCTGTCAGAAGAAGATGAAATCTATTACACCCTGATGGCAAGGGGTGACTTTACAAACGACGGCGTCGAAGACCTTCTTGTTAAATCAGAATGGTTTGCCAGAAAGGCACGAGGCAAACACGTTGATCTACTTATACTCACCAGGGCAGGAAAAAACCAGCCAATTAATATTCATTGGCGGTTGATGAAGTTCTAGGTTTATATATCCCCAAAAGACAGTGTTAGACATCTGTTGTTTCCAATATTAGAGAAAACTGTGTTCCGACCCCAGTTTATGGTGATTTTCTCCAGATTATGCTTATTGCAATTTGATAGCCACAAGACCTCCATTACTCTCCCTCATGCCAGTAGCAATAAATAAGGTTTTATTCTCTGAAATTGAGAGCATACCAGGCATTGGGTAAGTCCATACAGACTGTTTTGTAGCAAGGTCTATTGCATGAACTTTTAGATTCGTACTAACAAAAAGAAGATTGTCTGTAACAATAACATTCCGATGCATCTGCGTTTCACTGACATCCGTTGGAATCCAGCTCCAAAGTATGTCACCGGTATTTATATCAATAGCGTCCAGGCGACCCAATGAACTACTCCCTATATACACGACCCCATCCTTTACTGCAGGCTGTGTCAGATAGAGATCTGTTGAATTCCAAAGATGCGTTTTACTTTCTATATCAAATGCAGAGAGGTTTCGTTCAGTATATTGCTCAACATTAGCAGATGCCCTACCGCTGAAGGCTCCACCGGCGTATGCCAAGACAATATTATCGTACACAACTGGAGCTCCATGGTAAGCATGACTTGCATATAAATTCAGGCCATCATCAATTGTAAACTCAAGCTCGCTAGTTTTGCGGTTTAACGCATTTAGTTTTTCCCCATTGTGATGGAACACATAATTACCAGAGACTGCAGGCGTGTACATGTCCCATGCACCACCTAATGACTTACTCCATTGTTCCTGGCCATCGATAGTATTAAATGAGTGAACGTAACCACCATAATAGCCTCCCCCCTGATAAATTGAGTTACCATAAGGTGTAGGCGCAAAGAAATGGGGCCACTGGCCACTAAAAGCTGAACTGTGTAGTACACTGCCAGTATTAAAATCAAAGGCATGTAGAAAGGTGTCCTGATGACCGGTGGTTGCGGCCCATACTTTGCCATCGCTTATAGCAGGTTGATTAAGGGCCGGCATATAACCTAAACTGGTCTCCCACACTTGATTACCCGTTGCTTCATCAAGCATAACTACTGAAGCGTCACCAAAATAAACATCGTAGCTGAGAACCACTTTACCATCCTGTGCAACAACCGGATTAATACCTCCTATGGGCTCGCTACTTGAGGGCCTTGTCCATGTCCAACCTTCGATAAAGTTATTAGCATCCAGAGTAATGGGAATATACCCGGTATGTCCGGCATTTCGTTGATGGGTAGTCCAACCCGCCAACTGATTTATGTCATACGTAACTGCAACAGTACTGGTTGACGTTCCTATGACATGATCACAGCTAAGTTCAAGACAGACCTTAAAGCTCACATCTGTTGAAACGCTACCTAGTTGCTTTTGTGGCAGCAGTTCCAATGGGAGGGTAAAGTTGCCTTGCTTAGGTAACAACACACCACCGTTTATGATAGCTCCGCCACTACTATCTGTTGTAACAAGGTATGCTGGCAGGTTTCCAATATCACTTACCAACCAGTTACCGCTCAGTTCTGTAAATGTTGGTGTACCATCTTTCCCTGTTACATTTATAGCAGTCTCATTTACAGTCAGTTCAGCACTTGGGTATAACACGCTTAGTGTGACGTCGGTAGTTCCTGGTACGGAGCTTAAGACCGTATTGCAGGACGAATCTGCACATACCCTGGATTTAATTTGAAACGTACGCACATCGGCACTAATGGCATCGACAGGATATGTTTCTAATTGGACGTCGATTGGTGTATTAGAAAGTAAATTAGGACCAATCATTGTATTTTTTAAATAAACACCACTTGGATCGTAAATATTTATCCAAAAAGACGAGGCAACATCATCTCCACTGGCCAAATTAATTTCATATTGGAACGTACTAGACTCAAGAACAGTTTGAGAAAAAGACAAGGTTGAGTCTGTTGGCAAACTGGAGATAATTGGATGTCGCACCGTTAAGCTTACAGGAATTGTGACTGGTTCCTGAAGCTTTTCAACGCAATAAATATCCTTACAGAAACTAACAGACATAGTACTATTGTATACACCAGTAGCATGTAAATACAGCGTCTGCATTTCCAGTGTTACTTTCTGAGATACACTATACAATGTGTAAGTTTGTGTCTGAAAATTTATATTACTATCATTAATCAAAACATACAGAGGGTGGAAATAGTCATAACCCTCAGCATCAAAATCTATATCCAAATTTACCCTATTCGATTGGCCGACAATTACTTCTTCTGTAATATTGTTTGTCAACACAGTGGCAGAGGTAAATCGTGGACTGGCATCAACATTAACCGTTACCGTTTTGTCTCCATAAACCTTATCTACACAGGTTACATCCTGACAAAATTCTATGTTTATTTGGGTTGAAACTGAGGTTGCCTCCGCAAAAACTCTAGAAGCCAGCGCTAATGAAACATCCGTTGAGAAATCAATAACATTATGTAATATTGTCGGGAAATACCCCTTACTATCAGACAATTTTATTACCAAAGGATTATCCGCATTGTATCCATATGAGGTAATTGCAAGACCGATATTTATATTTGCCGTGTCGCCGACAGTAATGCTTTGTGAAATTGGATTTGTAAGTAATTTAACATATGTAACCTCACCTATTGGAATCGGTGTGTCACCATCTGAGTTCACCGTTATACCGTTGCATATGTAGTGAGAACTGGAAACTTCTTCAGTATCAAGGATTGAATTTCTATTGTTATCAGTACCAACTTCAAAAAGAACACCGCCATAAAGACAATTAATCCCAGGTGACTCTTCCGTCGTACGTACCAAAGCAGTTACACCATTGATCCCATTGCAGACCTTTTCCGATTTGTCTACTTCGTCGGCATCTAAAATGCCATTGCGGTTCTCATCAATGCCCGTTTCTACCAGTATCCCACCATTTGGGCAATCCGGATCATTCAATTCAATAATTGAACTCTTTACAGCAACAGAAGCTTCACTACGTGTTTCTGTATCGCCCCCACCACATGCAGACAACATCAAAAATAGAAATAAACTCCCAACGTTACCAAAAGAACTTTTACGAAATAACATACTCCCCCCCCCAAGATTAAATATAGGATTCTGAATTCCGACCATTTAGTTACATGTAGCCATTCTAACCTAATAAATTTTATCATTAAACCAGGATAATCATATAACTGATATTTCGTTATAATTTTCCGATGAAACTTGGATTTTTCTTTATATCTATAATTAAATGGGGACGAATTAAATGGGGACGGAGGGATTATTTATTAACCAAAACCGGCTTCAGAACACCGTTTTCAGTAATATTAGACACAATGGGTATCTGCCCCGGTTTTTTGCTTATCGGTATTGGGCTGCAGTAATGAATTGCCCAAAGGCCTCACACCAGATAATTACGCTGTTGTATTTAGTTAGTTCAATACCCAGTGGTACTGCCACGACAAAATTATTAAAGGTCTTCACACCCCCAGCCTGAGCATCGACGATTTCAGGCGATTAAACTCGGCCTCAGTCTCAACAAAGTTTGGGGAAAGATAAAGTTTATAATCTGGACCTGGTGCAAGTTTTCCTTTCAAGCTGATGTAGCTGGAACTAATTGACACCGTCCCTTCGCCCCAGTGAAGTTAGTCACTGTCTTTTAGATCTCGTCGAAACTGGGCTTTGTACTGGGCCTGTTCAGCCATGGCTTTGACTTCATTATCATCAGGGGCGGGTGGTTCAATCATCAGCGGCAGCATATAGATACCCAGTACAAAGCCAAAGGCTCCTGTCGCAACGTGCGATGTTAGAAGTAAAAAAGGGAACGTGTTTTTATATATATGATTCTGGAATAGAAGAAACATAAATTATTATAGTAATAATTCACAATAAGCGACTGTTTACTCAATCTTGATTGACAGGTCCGACATTTGATCAATGTCGGTTATGGTCCCCGCATCATCACTTTCCAGCAACTCAAGCTGGTCCTGATGGTTTTGAATAATCTCTCTTGCGCCAATATCACTGTCTAAGTTCATCAGTTCATCTTTAAAACACTGCTTAAAGCCAACCGGGTGGCCGCGTTGTTGTTTATACAGGGGCGCGACGATGTCGGCGCCCTTTTGCAGTCGCTGACTAAGTTGCTGGATGGTTTGTGTTTTGACATAGGGCATATCGGCCAGGGCGATTAACCAGCCGGTGGCATCCGGGCTGGCGCGAACCCCACAGGCAATACTGCTGCCGATGCCCTGTTCGGCCTGTTCATTCAGTACGACATGCATACCCCGTTGTTCAAGCGAGTCTACATAAGGGATCAGTTGCGGATTGATGACCAGCACGACCTCAGGCAACACATCCAGCATCTTTTCTGCCATAAGCTGGAACATGGGCAGCTCATCCTCGATGGGGTGTAAGAGTTTATTGCTGCCAAAGCGTTTGCCCTGGCCGGCGGCCAGCAACAGACCGACAGGCAAGTGGCTCATGCGAGACTGACCGCGGCTTTGGCTGACTGGCTGGCGGTGTTACGCAGCTGGGTGATTTCCGCCATGATAGACACGGCGATTTCCGGCGGGGTATGACTGCCAATCGCCAGCCCAATCGGGGCATGCAGGCGTTGTAGTTGTGCGGGGCTGATGCCCAGTTGCTTGAGTCGTTGACGGCGTGTCGCGCAGTTGCGTTGTGAACCGATGGCGCCCACGTAAAAGGCCGGTGAGCTTAATGCATCCAGCAGGGCCATGTCGTCCAGTTTGGGATCATGGGTCAGCGCCACGACCAGACTACGTGGTTGTTGGCAATAGTGTTGCACCGCCTCGTCCGGCATGCGGCCGGTGAGTTCCGTGCCTTCGAGCTGCCATTGTTGGGCATACTCCTCGCGCGGGTCACAGACGATGACGCGATAACCGAGCAGCAGGGCGAATTGCGCAACATATTGCGAAAGATGACCGGCACCGATCAATAGCATGTGCCATTGCGGGCCGAAGACCTGGCGGACATATCCCTTGCTATAGACAAAGTTCTGTTCGGCACTGGCGGCTTGCAGGGAAACCTCACCAGTTTGCAGATCCACATGCCGGGCGATGAGTTGTTGTTGCCGGAGTGCCTTCAGTACAGGTTGCAGTTGAGCAGGCTGATCCAGCTGTTCAATGAGTAACTCGAGGCGTCCGCCACAGGGCAAGCCAAGGCGGCTTGCCTCTTCACGGTTGACGCCATAGTCGATGCGGGTTGGATAACTGTCTGACAGCTGCTGCGAACAATAGCGTTGCAGCAGGTCTTCTTCCACACAGCCACCGGATACCGAGCCGCTTATCACACCATCACCTCGCATGATGAGCAGGGAACCGGGCGGCCGTGGTGAAGAGCCCCAGGTCTTTAACACGGTAACCAGCGCAACGGCATGCCCCTGTTCTAACCATGCATGGGCAGTTTGCAGTACGTCCTGATCGGTTCCGTAATGTGGCATCGGTCCGTTTACACCAGTTGCGGTTGGCTGGTCTTTAAGGGCAACTCACGAATGCGTTTGCCGGTGGCGGCGAAGATCGCATTCAGCACGGCCGGTGCCGCCACGGCGATGGTCGGTTCACCGATGCCGCCCCAGAAACCACCGGAAGGCATGACGATGACATCGACCTTGGGCATCTCTTTGATCAACATCGAGGGGTAATCATGAAAGTTGGACTGCTCGACGGCACCCCCTTTGACGGTACATTCCCCGTATAACAGTGCCGACAGACCGAACACGAAGGAGCCTTCTACCTGGGCCTCGATCTGTTGCGGGTTGACTGCATGACCGGGGTCGGTGGCGGCCACGATGCGATGGATTTTGAGTTTGCCTTTGCTGTTGACCGAGACCTCGGCGCAGGCGGCGACATGACTGCCGAATGTCTTGACCACCGCCAGGCCACGGTGCACACCCTTTGCGGCGGGCTTGCCCCAGCCAGCCTTTTTGGCCACGGCATTGAGCACCGCCAGGCTCTTTGGATGCTCGGCCATTAACTGGCGGCGAAATGCCAGTGGATCCTTACCGGTGGCATGGGCCAGTTCATCGATAAAGCATTCCATATATATAGCATTCTGATTGATGTTGACCCCGCGCCAGAAACCCGGGGGTACCGGCGGATTGCGCATGGCATGATCCACCAGCAGGTTGGGGACGCTGTAGCTGATGGCATGGTCGCCCTCGGCATGGAAACCCTGGAAGGTGATCATGTCGACCCCGTTCTTCATCCACTGGGGACGGACCGAAGCGAGGATGGACTGGCCCGAGATGCGCACATGCAGACCGGTCAGATTGCCTTTTTTATCCAGCCCACCGACCAGTTTGCACTTGGTAAAGGGATGATAATGACCGTGGGCCATGTCTTCTTCCCGGGTCCACAGCAGTTTGATGGGCGTACCCGGCATTTGTTTTGCGATGGCCACAGCCTGTTCGACAAAATCATGAAAGGCACCACGCCGACCAAAGCCGCCACCCAGATGGAGCTTGTAAACGTCACATTTGGTGATGGGCAGACCAGCCGCTTTGGCCGTGGCTTCCAGTGCCGCTTCGCCGTTCTGGGTTGGACACCAGACCTCACACTTGTCTTTGGTCCAGCGCGCGGTGGCATTCATGGGTTCCATGGTGGCGTGATGCTGGAAGGGATAACGATAGGTCGCCTCGATTTTTTTTACCGCACCGCGCAGGGCATTTTTGACGTTGCCCTGTTCATTACCGACAAACACCTTGTCGCTGGAGGTGAGCCCGGCATCGAGCATCTGTTCGATGGAGGCGGTGCTGACATTAGCATTGGCGCCTTCATCCCAGCTGATCGGCAGTGCATCCAGTGCCGTTTTGGCCTGCCACCAGGTATCGGCGACCACGGCAACGGCATAACCGTCTACCTCGACCACCTTGCGTACCCCGGGCATTTTTTTGACCTTGCTGTCATCAAAGGATTTGAGTTTGCCGCCGAACACCGGGCAGGCCTTGATGGCGGCGTTGAGCATGTCGGGCAGTTTGAGGTCGGTACCGAAGATCTGTTTGCCATTCAGTTTATCGTCGGTATCCAGGCGTTTGATCGGCTTGCCGATCAGTCGCCAGTCTTTTGGATCTTTGAGTTCCACCAATTCAGGTGGAAACAGCTCGGCAGCGGCCACGGCGACCTTGCCATAAGTGGTGCTGCGCCCGCTGGGGGTATGGGTGATCACACTGTTGGCGGCCTGGCACTCTCCTATTGGCACATCCCATTGTTCGGCCGCGGCCTGCACCAGCATGTGCCGGGCCACGGCGCCGGCCTTGCGTACATAGAGGTGACTGCCGCGAATCCCCTGGCTGCCGCCAGTGGAAAAACTGCGCCAGACCTTGTCGCGGGCCAGGTTCTGTCCCGGTGTCGGATACTCGGTGGTGACTTTCGACCAGTCACACTCCAGCTCCTCGGCCACCATTTGTGCCAGACCGGTGAGGGTGCCCTGCCCCATCTCGGAACGGGCAATGCGAATGATGACTGTATCATCCGGTTTGATCACCACCCAGGCATTCACTTCCGGCACATCTGGGGCGCTGATCTGCGCTGCACCTTGCTCGCCCTTGTTGTCACAACCCGTCAGCGGCAGATAGAGTCCAAGAGAAAGACCGGCTCCGAGGGTGGAACTTTGGATCAGGAAGTCGCGACGTGAGATATTGATGGGTTCTTTTTTCATCATGACCTCCCACGTTTGTTAATGTTGGCCGCGAGATGAATCCCTTTGCGTACCCGGTTGAAGGTGCCGCAACGACAGATGTTGGTCACAGCGTTATCGATATCGCTATCGCTGGGATTGGGTTTCTTTTTTAACAAGACTGCCGCGGTCATGATCATGCCTGACTGACAGTAACCGCATTGCGGCACATCCAGTTCTTTCCAGGCCTGTTGCAGGGGGTGGCTGTTATCGGTCGATAGCCCCTCGATGGTGACAATGGCCTGCGCGGTATCGAGTGTAGAAACCGGTATGGTGCAGGCGCGCACGGCTTCACCATTGATATGCACCGTGCAGGCACCGCAGATGCCCGTACCACAACTGTATTTGGTGCCGGTCAGGCCAAGCTGCTCACGCAGCACCCAGAGTAAAGGCGTTGAGCCATCCACCTCCACGTCGATGACTTTGCCATTGATGTTGAGTCTTGCCATATACAAACCTCCATACTGAACGCAGGTGCCACAATATAATGAGAAGTGTTGATCAAAAAGATCTGTTCTGCTTAAACGTTATGGCATTCTAACGCTGGCTTGTAGGTATCACAATGAAACTTAAATCCACATTATTTTTGAAAGCTCGTAGACACATAGTTAAAGGGGGTGGTAGAGCGCTTAAGAACCTCTGTGGGATTAAATTAAGAGTTATTCTGTCACCATATGAATAACGGTACCTTGCATAAAATCCGCGAGTCGCTTAATCATAAACTGGTTCTGGACCATTCATAATTTAAAGATAAAATTAAATAAACGACCCAACGGCAAGTAAGAATATGTTTAGCAGAGAAGCCAGTAATTGAGGAAGAAAGGCTGTATTTAGTCGAGCATTAGTATATTAGAAACAATTGTTCTCTGACCCGGTTTTTTCACTACGGGGCTGCATAGTTTTTCGCATCAGGAAAGGCTTTAAACCATTCACCAAGATACAGGTGATGAAGCACATTGGGAGAGATTAGATATTTTACCTCACCCAGCGAAGCCAGCTCAGTTAGTAATTCCGGGTTCAATTTTTCAGGGGAGTGTATCCATAGCTCGGAATCATTGATACGGATAACTGTCATACGCGTTGAATAGGGGTAACCATAGAACGAAACGACATCCCCCTCGTATGTCCATATATTTTCGTCAACAGATATTAGTTGCATTGTTTATTTTTTTCTCTTTATTATCGATAAATTCTCACTGATAGATTACTAAAAAGAGAATAGAGGGACAAATAATCAAGAGTAGAGAAATCGAAACACTTACAATAACCACTAATTAATCATACCATCCTAGCAATAACCTTAATCGACTTCCTCATCTGCTCTCCTTCCACCGATCCACAACTTAGACGTATATGATTTTTATACTGCCCCTGGGCAGAGAACAAGATGCCGGGGGTAATAGCGATCTTTTTTTCCATGGCTTTGCGATACAGTTTCAGGCAATCGTATTTTTTGGGTAACTCCACCCACAGCAGGAAGCCACCCTTTGGGTTGGTAATGCGAGTTCCTTCGGGAAAGAATTCTGACACCCAGCGGCGTAGTTGTTCCATGCGTTGTTTATAGATACGGGCCGAGTGGCGTATAGAACGTCTATACCCGCCCTTTGATAAAAACTCGGCCAGGTTGAGTTGTGGATAGATGGTGGTGCTGATGTTATCAAGAAACTTTTGATAGATGACCTGTTCATGAAACTTACCCGCCAGCATCCAGCCGATACGCAGGCCCGGTGCAATGGTTTTGGAAAAGGAGGAGCAATACAGCACGTTGCCGGTTTTATCATAGGCCGCCGCTGACTTTGGTCGTTTGGTTTCATAACTCAGTGCACCATACACATCATCTTCGATCAGCGGGATATTGTTTTTGCCAAGCAATTCGACCACCTGTTGCTTGTGTGACTCCGGCATGCTGGAGCCAATGGGATTATTAAACGATGGCATGAGCACACAGGCAGAGACCTTGCGGGAGCGAATGGCCTTTGCTAGTGCAGCGGGGTCGATGCCGGTGCTGGCATGGGTCGGTATCTCAAGCACCTTCATACCCAGTGATTCAATGACCTGTAGCACACCAAAATAGGTGGGCGATTCAATGGCAATGGTGTCCCCGGCCTTTGCCACGGTGCGCAAGGCCAGGCCCATGGCCTCGAGACAGCCATTGGTGATAATGATGTCATCCGCCGTGCAACGCACCCCACTCTCTCGCATCAGGTAAACAATCTGTTTACGAAGCTCGACATTACCCTGCGATGTTTCATAGGTGGCTGCGGCCCTGGGTTTACGGCGGGCAATGCCGGCAAGATTACGCGACAGACTGCCCAGTGGCAGTAGCTCAGCCTGGGGCACGGCGGCCCCCAGTCTTATCATGCCCGGTTGCCGGGCCTCATTGATCAGGGACATGGCCAGGTGCCCGACATTGACATGGGTGGGTGATGATTTGGGTTGGGTCAATACCGGCTCTTCCAGTTGTTCCTGCTGCCTGTCACTAACGATATAACCTGAGCGTGGTCGTGACTCGATCAGCCCTTTTAACTCCAACCCCTGATAGGCCTGTATCACCGTTGCCATACTGACATCGTATTGTTCGCTGATATAACGCAGGGATGGCAGCTTCTGCCCGGTTTCATAGACCCCTTTGGCAATGGCCTTGCTCAGTTCCTCTGCGATCTGTTCATATAAATAGGTGTCGTGTGCCATATCCCCTTCCGACAATCTGTACTGGTCTTTTTAATCATATTCTGTATCTGTTATGGGTGCCAGTTTTTGACTATTTTAATTATAGGAATCTCTGAACAAGTCTTTTGCTTCGGAATAAGCCCCTTCTCCCATTCAGGGGAGAAGGTTGGGATGAGGGGTATTTAAAGGGATTGTTTATATTTTATTTACAACCCTCACCCTAACCCTCTCCCAGACTTGGGAGAGGGGACTTATATATTAACGCTCTCCCAATATTGGAGAGAACCGGTATTTATTGAAAGTGCTGTTAATCCTTTGTTGAAGAACGATGAGCACTTAGTGGAGTAAAACAATGTCTATCTGTTGGTTGAATGGCGACTTGTTGCCTGTTGAAAATGCAAAGATATCAGTTATGGATCATGGCCTGCTATATGGTGATGGCGTATTTGAAGGTATTCGCTTTTACCATCAACAGGCGTTCCGCTTGCAGACACATCTTAAGCGTCTGTTTGATTCGGCCAGGGCCATTCAGCTTGATATCCCCTATTCGCTTTCACAACTGGAAAAGGCGGTGGATGACATTATTCAGGCCTCATCAGATGAAGCGGGATATTTGCGTTTGATTGTGACCCGGGGTGTTGGGCCATTGGGTATTAACCCGGAACAGTGTGCAGCCGGTTCGGTTATTATTATTGCTGCCAGTAGTTCATTTGTTTCAGAGCGTGTTCTGAACGAAGGGGCCAGACTCATCATTGCCACGACGCGGCGTATTTCACCTGACTGTCTGGACCCGAGGATAAAGTCACTCAACTACCTGAACCATATTCTCGCCCGACAGGAGGCCAATGCCGTGAAGGCAGATGAGGCCATTCTGTTAAACAGCCGGGGTCATGTGACCGAAGGTTCGACGGATAATATCTTTATCGTAAAAAACCATTGCCTGTTAACGCCGCCTGTTACGGATGGTGCCCTGGAGGGTGTGACCCGTGGGGTGATCCTTGAGCTGGCGGAAAAACTTGGGCTTGCACATCGCATCCAGACATTATCGCCCTATGATCTTTATAACGCGGATGAATGTTTCCTGACGGGGACGGCCATGGAATTAATCCCGGTGAATGAGATCGATGGACGTAGGCTTAAGCATTGTCCTGGCGAAATGTTTAACACATTGTCCATGGCGTTTAAAAACCAGATCGATCAGGAAACCCTTGCACCTGAACTGAAGAGGGCCAGCTCATGATCCGTGCTGGAGTGTTGGGTGCCTCCGGTTATATGGGAGGTGAAGTCATTCGTGTCCTGTTGAATCACCCGGATGTGGAACTGGCCTGGGCCACCAGTCGTCAGCCAGGGGACATTGCCGAGGTGCATCCCAATTTATATGGACAGGGTATTAAAACCATTCACCCTGATGACATCACGCCATGCGATGTGGTGTTCATCGCCCTGCCCACGGCGGCGACCCTTGATGTGATGCCTCACTTACTGGCCATGGACTGTCGTGTTATTGATCTGGGAGCAGCGTTTCGCCTGAAGTCACAGGACAGTTGGGAAAGTGTGTATGCACAACCCCACTCCCAGTGGTCGGTGGCAGAAGAATCCGTATACGGAATTAATGAATTACACCTTTATGAAATAAGCCAGGCCAGGGTGATTGCCAATCCCGGTTGTTTTGCCTCGGCGGCCATCCTTGCCCTTGCGCCTTTGATAGAACAACAGTTAGTCGATACACAGACGCTTATTGTTAACGGACTCTCCGGCACAGCGGGCATGGGGGCAGAGTTGGCCAGGCCTGCCCATCACCCTGAGATAGGCAACAACCTCGTTCCCTATAATGTTGTCGATCATCGACACACTTATGAAATGGAACAGGAGCTTGGCCTGCTCATCGATGATGCGGTACATGTTCACTTTACCCCGACCTATGTTCCGATCACACGAGGTATATTGAATATCTGCCACGCCTTTCCTGTCAGAGACATCAACAGAAAAGCGTTGCAGGAACTGTATAGGGATTATTATAACAGCCATCCTTTTGTCGATGTCTATGACTTACCAAAGGAAGCTGCCAGTAGCTGGCAATATAAACCCTATCCCTGGCTGAGTGCAGTGACTGGCACTAATCGTTGCCTGATAGGTTTTGATATTGACGAGAAACGAAATCGTGTTGTGTTGTTCAGTGTGTTAGACAGCCTTGGTAAAGGCGGTGCCCAGGTGGGTATCGAAAACATGAACCTGATGTTTGGCCTGGATAGAACCGCGGGCCTTAAGCAGTTTGCCTGTCATCCATAAGGTGAATGAGATGCCTGAGTTATATATCAATCACTCACCGCACTATGCTGATTTCATTAGACTTAATGAAGCCTGGATTGCTGAATACTTTTCGATTGAAGAGAGTGATCGAAAACTGGCCGCCAATCCAGGGGCCGTCATTAAACAGGGGGGATTTATTCTCTCCCTGGCTGATGAAATCGATGTACTCGGGGTGTGTGCTTTGTTTAGCATCGACGATAATCAATATGAACTGGCTCGACTGGCCGTCGACAAAACCCATCTTCGCAAAGGCTATGCTGACAGGCTAGTGAGTGAGGCACTGGGTATTTTAAAAAAACAGGGTGCGACTAAAGTTAGTTTAATGAGTAATACGATTTTAAAGAGTGCCCTAGCTCTGTACCTGAAACATGGCTTTATGATTGTATCGGAAGGCCCGCACCCGGTTTATCAACGGACCAACATCGTCATGGAAAAGGAACTGATTTAATAACTATGTATAAGGAAATCCTCAGCCTTGTTGCCATCGGCCTGACCTTTGCTGCCTTTATACCTTATATACGTTCAATTAAACATCAACAGACCCGGCCACATGTTTTTTCCTGGTTCATCTGGGGTTCAACCACCTTTGTGGTGTTTCTTGCGCAGTTGGCAGATAAAGGGGGTGTGGGTGCCTGGCCGATTGGTGTGTCGGGGATTGTCACCCTTTATATCGCCTATCTTGCTTACTGTAGTAAGGCAGTTATCAGTATCACTCGGACTGACTGGTTATTCTTACTCATATCACTCAGTGCCCTGCCCTTCTGGTATGTCACCAGTGATCCATTGTGGGCAGTAATTATTTTAACAACGGTGGATTTGCTGGGCTTTGGTCCTACCTATAGAAAGGCATGGCACCAACCCTATAGTGAGGTGTTGGTGCCCTACGCCATTATAATGGTACGTAACATATTGGCGGCGATAGCTCTTGAACATTATTCATTAACAACCTTGTTATTCCCTGTTGCACTGGCTATTGCATGCGTTCTATTTATAGTGATGGTGAAGCTGCGGAGAATAAAGTTTACAGGTTAAAACATTGTAAACATTTTTTCTTTTTGCACTTCCCCCTCCTTGCAGGATGACGTGCAAGGATGCACTAATGTCGTGGGAGCCATGGATGGCGGAAACGACTGGGGTTAGGGGGTGGTGGTAAATATTATTGAATACAAATCGTATCTTGTTTTTAGTTTGTGATTGATGATAGCTGTTATTTCTGTATCGAAATTTGTTTTGATCACCACCCCCTCGCCCCCTCCTGCCAGGAGGGGGAATGAGAGTGATAGATTGGCTGGTTAGGTATTCGGGTTAGCAGCAGCTATTCTGTTTTGCGGGTTTGATGGCTTCTATCGTTGCCGAAACAACATAGTCGGTAACGTTGTGATCTGGAGCCCAGTCACGAATAAATTCTTTTGATTCATCTTTTGGATCGATTCGAATACTCTCAAAGCCGGCGCTTTCCATCATGCCCTGTAATTCTTCAATGAGTGAGGCATTACCCATGCAACCGGCGATGAGGGCAGGATCATTTTTCATTGCATCTGGTAACTCAACGGTGGCCACCACATCAGAAATGGCCAGACGGCCACCGGGTTTTAAAATACGAAAGGCTTCCTGAAAAACACGAGGTTTATTGGGTGACAGATTAATCACGCAATTGGAAATGATCACATTGGCGGTGTTATCGGCCACCGGCAGGTTTTCGATTTCACCCAGTCGAAACTCGACATTGGTGAATTTACCTTTCTCGGCATTATTGCGTGCCTTGCTCAACATATCGGGAGTCATATCGATGCCGATGACATGGCCAGCGGCTTTGACTTCAGCCGAGGCCAGGAAACAGTCGAAACCACCACCGGCTCCAAGGTCGACGACGACTTCACCTTCTTTGAGTGCTGCGATGGCCTTGGGGTTACCACAACCCAGTCCCATGTCAGCACCGTCAGGTACCTGGGCCAACTCTTCTTCGCTATAACCCAGGCGAGTTGATATCAGGGTATTAATGGCTGCGTCATCTGACACCCCACAGCAGCTGCTTTCGATACCACAGGCATCCCCTTCCGTGTTACTTTTCGCCACCTGTGCATAGGCATCACGAATCTGCTGGCGGTGCGTATCGTGTTGTACCTGTGGCTGATCCTTGTCGGTACCTGGTACGCAACAACTCTCAGTTGAAGAATCCTGTGGAGGACAGCAGTCTGAACTCATAATAATGCCCCTGGCAAATGCTTGATTACTTTTTTTCTAATTTGAGGGCGGAAGATTACCGTTTTCCCTTGCTGATTGCAAAAGCCTGACTTACTCCTGGGGCCTACTCACGGTCAGCCATAGAAACGTTTCCCCACCAATGGTTCGGTAATCTTTGGCATTAATGTAGAAACCGGCACGGCTAAGATCATCATTCAGATCTTCGATATTTTTATGGCTATAAAACAGCTGTTGATCCATAAATTCTTTATAGCCCTCAAATTCCTCCTTACCGGTGTATTCACTTGTTGCATAGGTAAAGAGTGCTTTACCACCGGGCTGTAACCACCTGAAAAATTTATTGAACATGACACCATGATCGCTGGCTGGAATATGGAACAGGCTATAGGAAGCCGTTATGGCAGCAAACTCTCCATCTGCAAAATCTACCTGACGTATATCGGAATGAATAGAACTCATTTCGGGGACATATTTTTTTGCCAGCTCAAGCATTTGCTCGGAAAAATCGACCCCGGTGACTGACCAGCCATTATCGATAAAAAATCGGGCAAGGGGCTCCCCTGCACCACAACCAAGATCCAGCAGCTTACCGGGAGTGCCCTTGAACTGGCTAAGGAATGATTCCAGGACTTCGGTCATATCGAACTGACCACGATTTTGTTCATAGGTATTTGCAAACTGATTATAAACATCTTGTAAAGAACTATTCATGGCGTGTTCTCCGACATTTGGCTTATTCATCAATCAGTATATCTCATAAAAAAAGGCTTACCATGTCGATGAAATATTGATTAATAGTAAGGAGAAATCTTGCCCGGCATTCTTGTATTAATAAAGAGGCTTATATTATTTAAGGTTTGATTTATCTATCCAGAACCACTGAGGTACATTGTTGTGCTCGCTGTCTGGGATAGTGAGTTCAAAGCTTGATTCGCCATGACTATCAAACCAGTTTCTTACAGAAAGAGACTCATCATCTCCACCCGGATGGCCCGGATAGGCCACAACAGAAAGGATACCCGATGGTTTTAAAAGTTCTAAAGATTGTTGCAGGGCCAGTATAGTGGATGGTGTCTCTGTTTTAATTGCTTTATCACCACCTGGCAGGTAACCGAGATTAAACATGATTGCAGTAATCTGTCCCTTGTGTTCAAGTTTAATCACATTTTTCATTTTTTCATGGCTAGTCTCGAATAATCTGACTCTATGAGATAAGTCAGATTGTTCCAGCTTTAGTCTTGTTGATTCAATAGCTTGTTTTTGAATATCAAAGCCATAAACGATTCCTTGTTCTCCAACACATTCAGATAAAAACAGGGTGTCATGACCATTTCCCACTGTTGCGTCAACAACGATATCACCCTTGTTGATGATGGTTTTTAGTTTAAGATGAACCTGCTGGGTTAACGGAACTGCCATCATTGCCTTATCCGTTGTATATCGACATCGCTTTCCAGGGTTTCATTGTTTAAAAGAACATTGACCATATGTTGAGAGTAATATGGAATTAACATTGAACCCCGGGAGCCAAAACCATTAAAGACAAAAAGATTTGCGTGTTGAGGATGAGCCCCCAACAAGGGTCGCTTATCAAGGCTATTGGGTCTTATCCCGACCTTATGCTCAATGAGCCTGAAATTAACGGGATTGGGTAAAAGTTGTTGCAGTGAATTTAGTAATTCCTGCTGCCCCTCTGTGGTGGTTTTCTCATCCAGCGGCCTGTCCTTTTTTGGCCATTGATAGGTAGCACCGGTTTTAAATTGCCCCTGTCCCGTGGGCAGTAACCATTTTCCACCGTTTATAATCCAGTCGGGTAGAGATTCATCTGTTTCCAGTGTCAGGATTTCACCCTGTGCGGGTTGCATGGGCAGGTAACTAAACCAGGGATTATTACTGACTTTTGCACCTTCACAAAAGATAATCCTGTTTGCTGAATAGTTTTGCCATTCGATTTTGTTGGTGATGTTGATTTCACTGTAATCAATTTTACTAGCCTGATAGGCACTATTTATCTGTAACCAATCTTTTATCGCATCCAGCAAGCTTATAGTTGACAGATAGCCAGTCTGCTTCTGCAGGAAACCACCACTCTCATAACCGCACTCTGATTCTGAAAGCATCTGCCCAATATAAGATTGATACGCGGGATCGTCTACTCGCCTTTGCCATGATTGCTTTATGTCATCATTACTGAAGAGACGTAACATCTCTTTTTCATGGAATAACTTTTGATTGAATGTTTTTTCAAGAGCGCGATATGTTTCTCTGGTACTGTTTAGAAAGTCATCGGCCCTGGCTTCTTTCACCAGTCGTTTACCGGTTACAGGATTTATCAAACCTGCAGCAACTCTCGAAGCGGCTGTAGGGGCCGGATTATCGATGACTAGAACTTTTTGATCTGCACTAATAAGGCGCCAGGCCAGCAGTGAACCTGCGAGCCCCTGGCCAAGGATAAGAAAATCAAGATGTGTTGGTGCAGTCATTTCTGCACCATTGTATACCGGAGTAATATTTAGACACTATCGAAAATATAAGGATAACGAATTACATTTAGCCTGTTTTAACTTTGAAATTTCAGGAACTAAAAAAAGTTATACGTAAGACCCAGTCTCGTGTGTGTAATATCCGCTTCAGCTGGACCAATTTTGGTGTACTTGGCAACTTCATAGCGGAGACTCCAGTTATCACCAAACAACCAGTCCAGTCCCAGTGAATAGGCCTCACCAGTGCCACTATACGCCTCGGTACCATCTACCGTTATTTGATAATCAATGGAGCCTGCGCCTATATGTAACCAGGCTCTATCTGCAAGAGACGACCTGATCATAATTAGAGAAGTACTACCAGCAACCTCTGTCTCACTGGTGACAGGAGGAGTTTTGTCTTCATTGACTGGCTCGACCATGCCAAAGCTACCATACTCAAGCCCAATCCAGCCCACGGCAATAAAACCAAGGCGCAAATATGAAGCCGACTGTTCTTTTTCCTGAAATATAGAATCATCGCTCGTTTTGGCACCACCTAGAGCCAGGCCAAGGTAAAAATAGTCATCATCTGAAGCATGGGAGTAGTGGCTGAACACCAGGCCGATAGCAAGGATGGTGGTGGTTAATATTTTATGGAATTTCATTTGAGGTCCCTCTCGTATATGGCAGTTCTTGATATCTCTATTAGCGTCTGCAATTCCACAAACTTGAAACCGATATATAAATCACAGTCAAACTACAATGCCTAAGTTATCCCAAATGGAGTGGATCACCTCCTAATGGGATATGGGGTACTCCCGGAAATAAGGTAGTATCCGTGTCAGAAATTTGAATACTCGCTAACCGTACCAAGCTGAGGGAGAGATAAATGTCCGATCAAACGATGTACGAAAAGGCCGTAGAGTTAATTGATGCGGCCAATACTGAAGATCCGAACAAAGATACAGACACCGATGGCAAGGAATGGCCCAAGGAACTGCTCTATTCAAACCGCATGTCTGAGATGCTGCAGCGCTTTGCGCCGGAAGCCGATGATGTCATGAAAATCGCAATCCGCTGCCAGCACATTCAGCGTTGGAAATCCCCACGCAACGACTACCCCATGGATCGAACTGGCTACCTGAAATGGCGGACTGACCTGTATAAATTCCACGCCGATACTACAGGCGAGATCATGGCCAAGGTCGGCTATGACGAGGCCAGTATTGAGCGTGCCAAAAAGGCCGTGGGCAAAAAGGCCATCAAATCCAACCCGGACACCCAGTTACTGGAAGACGTGGTGGACCTGGTATTCATTGAACATTACATGCTTGCCTTTGCCGAGAAGCACCCGGAATACGATGAAGCTAAATGGATCGACATTATCCAGAAGACCTGGCGCAAGATGTCTGAAACGGGTCAACAGTTTGCTCTGTCAGGCAAAATCACCCTGCCGGAACCTTTGGTTCCACTGATTCAGAAAGCCCTGGCCTGAGAGGAAAGGAATTATGCCGAGCGAGTCTGCTCGGCATCTTTGTCCAGATAGTGCCAGCCCTGAGGCTGACCGTTCTTATCAAATAGATAAAGGATGGGCGTAGCCGTTGGGATCTCAAACTTTTCGATCTCTTCGACGCTCATCCCTTCCAGCTCCATCATCAAGGCCCTGAGGGAATTACCATGGGCGCTGATCAATAGGCGTTGGCCCTGTTTGATCTGGGGCAGAATCTTCTCCTGCCAACAATCAACCACCCGAACTCGTGTATCCGCCAGGCTTTCCACACCATCTGGCAATAGATCCTTGCTGATGCCCTGATACTGGGGGTCATTATAAGGATGACTGGGATCGTCCTGGGAGACTGCCTCCGCCCGATCCTGATAACCCCGCCTCCAACGATGCACCTGGGCCTCTCCGGCAATAGCCATGGCTTCCGCCTTATCCTTGCCCTGCAGGGCACCATAGTGACGTTCATTCAGACGCCAGTCCTGATACTGAGGGATATGTAATTGCCCATTCGTACCCAGCAGGATTTCCATGGTGATTCGTGCCCGTTGCAGGACCGAAGTCCAGGCGGTATCAAACTCAAAGCCATGTGACTTGAGCAAATCACCGGCCTTTTTGGCCTCAGCCACACCGGCATCGGTGAGGGGCACATCGGTCCAGCCGGTAAAGCGGTTTTCTTTGTTCCACTGACTCTGGGCATGGCGAATCAGGACGAGGGGGATGGTATTGGGGGTGTTTTTATCTTTCATATCCTTCATTAGTCGTAGTTTTGGCTTCATGCTTTAATTTATATGCCTGCTTATTCAATAATTAAAATCGTTTGATTCTGCCATTGTAATTGGTTTAACCAATCACTATTCTAAGCCTATGAATCTTAGAGATTTAAATTACATCATTGCCGTGGCCGAAACCCGGCATTTCGGCAAGGCTGCCGACCGTTGCTATGTCAGCCAACCCACCCTGAGTGGCCAGATCAAAAAGCTGGAAGAGGATCTGGGTGTGATCATCTTTGAGCGTACCAACCGCTCGGTTGAAGTGACCCCCATTGGTGAAGCCATCCTGCAGCACGCCCGCCAGATCACTGAACAGGCCGGTGCCATCCGCCAGCTGGCCCTATCACACCAGGATCCCCTTGCCGGGCCCTTACGCATTGGTGCCATCCCGACCTTAAGCCCCTACCTGATGCCCCTGATCCTGCTTCCCCTCAAAAAAGAACATCCCCAGCTAAAACTGGTGTTATCGGAAGAGATGACTGACATCCTGCTTGGTCGCCTACACAACCATGAGATTGATGCCGCCCTGCTGGCCACACCAGTGGAAGAACAGGAGCTGGATAGTATCCCGCTGTTTAATGAACCTTTCTGGCTGGCCCACCCGCGAGATCATGCCTTCTATAATATGGAAGAAATCAGTCGTGACGACCTGGAAAACACGGAACTACTTTTACTGTCGGATGGCCATTGTCTGGCAAAACAGGCCATGGAGGTTTGTCATCTGAAAGAGCGCAAAGAACAGGGTGAGATGGCTGACCTACGTGCAGCCAGCCTGGAAACTTTACTGCAACTGGTAGGAGCGGGTTTTGGCTCCACCCTGGTGCCCGCTCTGGCCATTGGGGGTAGCTGGAGTACCGGAAGTGGGATTGTGACCCGTAAACTAGAGTTTCCCGATGCCGCCAGGCGTGTCTCACTGGTTTTTCGTAATAGCTTCCCACGTAAACAGGCCTTGCGGGCATTTGCAGATATTGTCATTCAGCACTTGCCAAATACCGTTACAGTTATCTAAGACACAATTTTTCCATGACTTCATGATCCAGGACAACCCACGCTCTTTATAACTGTGCTTTGATTATACGTAGGAATGCATTATCAACGGTAACAATCATGGCTGATATCAATCGACTTGCATGGATGATGATGTTTTTTATCGGCGTTATTTTATTCGGCTGGCTGGAATGGCAGTACCAGACAGGTTCAGGAATGGTCTGGTTTATGCTGACCAGCCTGTGGTCAGCCATCTGCGCTATCGGCTATACCGTTTTAAACTGGTTCCTTGTCGATAATAAATAGGTACAAAACATGAATGCCAAAGATCAAGCAAAAAAAATCTGCGTACGTTGGGTTTGTATTCTGGTGGCACTGATTCCCATTTTTGCAGTTGTCTGGTTCCTGATAGCGGCATAATCAATAATCAGTCTGATCCTCTCAGATTATTAACCCAGGTCAAGCTTCTTACACCTTCTGTGGCAAACCCACTCCGAGCTTGATCCATATCAACCATTAGTAAATCATCAAGTGTTAATGTGCTTCTAAGCTCAACAGGAAAGTCTGGCAAGCAAGTTATTTAACTTCTATTATCAAGGTATGTAATAGGTTTGGACAATCATGAACACTACAGAACAATCTGTTCAAATCGTCTCCGTTTCCCATTCTGCCGAAGGGGTTTCTGAAACCCGCACAGCAAGACATTTAAACTGGATCCAGTTTATTCTATTTGCAGTTATCTTAATGGTTCCTTTCGATAAGAGTAATGCCTCAAACGGTGAAGAGCTAAACTGCCTTATTTGTCATAAGCACCGAGGCCTGAGCCGTATCGATGAACAGGGAAAATTCAGGCTATTCTATATAAATCAGGAGTTATTTGAGAGTGGACCTCACCGCCGTAACAACTGCAAGGACTGTCATAACGATATCGATCGCATCCCTCACAAGCCTGCCAAAAAGGTCGACTGCACTCAGCAATGTCATATTATTGAACCCTCAGGCAAACGTAAGTTCTCACACAAGTTTATTGCTGAAACCCTGGCCAAGAGTGTACATGGCAAGTTGGATAAAGATGGCAAACCCAAACCCCACCAGGAAGATTTCCCGGTATGCAAGGACTGTCATGATCAACCCTTCTATCGACCTATTGCCATCTACAAGGGTGAAGCCGAACATGGTATCTCTCAGCGCAGTATTACCCGCTGCAAGGCCTGCCACAAAACCGGTAACTTCGCCAAAGACTTCTATGAACATGTCACCACCCGTTTACATAAGACCCGTTTTTCTAAAGAGATCGTCAATGTCTGTGCAAAATGCCATGGCGACTCCGAATTCAGAAAGCGACATGAACTGGATGATGTTATAAAAAGTTATAAGGAAACCTTCCATGGCAAACTGGTTTTCCTGGGCTCAGAAAGAACCGCAGACTGTATTGATTGCCATGTAGTTGAAGGGGAAAACAATCACCTGATTGAAGCCAAAACTGTTCCTACTTCGGCAATTCATGAGGCCAACCTTGGCAATACCTGTCGCGCCTCTGATTGTCATAAGAAGGCCAGTCCACAGCTGGCTGGTTTTCAAACCCATGTCACTTATGACAGAAAAAAATATCCATTGCAGTTTTATATGCTGATTTTCTTTAAGGCACTCATGGCCATCATTCTCTACTTCTTCCTGACCATGATTTTCCTTGAACTATTACGTCGTCTGTTCCCTGATTTCAGCTTTATGAAGGACAATGCTCCTCACCATATTGTTAAACCAGAAGCAGATAAAGATAAACCATAAGGAGTACAGCCATGTCAAAATACGATCCAATTGTATATAAAGACGGCAAACGTTACTTCTATCGTTTCTCTGCCCATCAACGTATCCAGCATGTTGTGTTGTTTACATCAGTACTGGCCCTGGCCCTGACTGGTTTCCCGCTACGCCATGCGGAAGAACCCTGGGCAAAACCACTCTATGACTTTATGGGCGGTACAGAAGTCGCACCGATGATCCATCGTATTGCTGGCTCGGTATTACTTGCTCTGTTTGTCTATCACACAATCTACTGGATGGTGAAGTTTTATCAAAACCATATCATGAAGCTGAAGAGAGAAAATAGAGTAACGTTCATGAACATTGTTCGTGAGTTTTTCTCACAGGAGATGGTACCTAATAAAAAAGATGTGGTGGATTTTATCCATCTATGGAAATACCTGCTCTATTTTACCAATCGACCACCCCGACATGACCGCATGTCGTGGCGTGAAAAGTTTGACTACTTCGCTCCCTACTGGGGTATCCCAATCCTGGGGCCGGCAGGATTCATTCTCTGGTGGCGTGATGAGTTCTCCCACCTTCTCCCCGGTATCGTATTTAATGCGGCCTATATCATGCATACAGACGAAGCCCTGCTCGCCGTTCTATTCCTGTTCTTTGTCCACTGGTATAACGTGCACTATGCTCCTGAGAAATTCCCCGCAGCCAAGGTCTGGTTAACAGGTTATCTATCGGAAGATGAAATGATTCATGAACACTATTCTCATTATGTCAAAGTAATGATTGAGGCTGGTCTGGAAGAAGAGATCAAACCCCAGCACTTTGGTGGGAGGCATTACGGATGGTAGACCTGTTCAAAAAAATCGTTTTTAAACTCTATGTCATAGGCTTGATGTGCTTTACTGTCTGGTATGGATTTTTTATGTTTCCTCTGATCTTCGGTTTTGAAGGTAAAGAAGAGGCCAGGGCATCTCTGGAAGCCATGCGAGGGGGTGATACAGAAGAAGAACAGATGTATACCCGTCTGTTAACAGAGCAAACCAAGAAGAAAACTACGGATCTGGGCTACAAAAAGATTCAACAACCTTATATTGATGGTCGGTTCCATCATATCGGATTCAATATACAAAAGGATGAATTCAGTACCTGTGTACGCTGCCATGGCAACGTACCGCATGACGAATCAAAGGAAATTCGCAGCTTCTTAAATATGCACACCTTCTATCTTGCCTGTGAGACCTGTCATTCTCAGCCTGCTAAAGGGGATAAACAGTGGAAATTTTCCTGGTATGATAAAACTACCGGACAAAAGGTTTCTAATCCACAGGCATTACTTGATATTGAAAAAAGCTATACCAGTGATGATGAGAAATGGCAGTATCCGATTTTTGGCAATTATGGTGCAAAGATTACACCGACTATGACTAAAAACAATGAGCAAAGATTGTTACATGGAAAAAAGGAAATGGACTTTGTTGTGCGTTACCTGAACGATCAGAAGAACCTTGAGTCGGCCCAGAAATCTCAAATGAAAAAAGTTATCCATCGCAAGGTCAGCAAACAGCCCGTTGAGTGTAAAACTTGCCACAAGCGTGGTAAAACTAAATATATACCATTTGAAACTCTGGGTTATCCACCCATGCGGATTGATGAGCTGACCGATCTTGCAGTTGTGGGTATGATCCAGAAATACAAGAAATTCTATTTACCGAATTTCCTTAACCCAGGCGGAGTAAATAAATAACCAAGAAGATATCGTATGATTAAAAATTGCCTGTTAATTATCCTGCTTCTTCTGCCATCACTGGCGGGAGCCAGTTGGGTATTACAGCAAAGCGATGATGGCCACTGGATCTATGGTCAAAATCCGGATCAACATCAACTAGTCATTACCCAACAGAATAAGAAAAAGCAGATTATATTGATCCTGTCACTTGGATATAATTATCAGCTTGTCCCTCAAACGGCCCAGTTCACCATTGATGATGCCAGTGCCAATATCTATCTCCTGAAAGTCATTAAAAAGCGCCCAGATAGTGTTGCCCTACAACTGGTATTAACTGATCTGGAACAGGATCAGCTCATCAACCAGCTGGTGCATGGTCTGCAATTGCAAATTCAGTTTGATCAGCAGATCAGAGCCGATTTTTCTTTAAATGGTTTTACCAATACCTTCAGCGACTTTTTGATTGCAAATGATATCGGTCGGCTTGAGCCACTCTGGCTGCAAATGCAGGGCTACCGAAAAGAGCTCACTTGCTACGAGATCGCCCGGGCCATGATCACAGCAATGCAAATGCGCCAGAAGGGTAAAAACCAGGCTCAAGTGGAGACAGAACTGAGTGAGCTGATGAGTGAAGAGGCCAGTGCCGCCATACCAGATATCATTGATCAGAGCTTTTCTGTTTCATCCGATAAACTACCCCGAATCCCCTCAACCCGAAAATACGCCTTCTTTAAGCACTGCATGCAGCAATTTAGGTAAGACTACCCTACATACATTCCCATCACCTTAGTGTAACTATCTGTTATTGTTATATTTTCACAATCGATAGCCTTTTCCTATCAGTACATTTGTAATAAACGATTTCACAAATAACCAGTTCAAACCGATACTTCTCCCCGAAGCCAGCCAGTTGCTGGTGTGAAGGAGATAGAACCATGAGCAAGACAATCAGCTTCGCAGCCGTCCATTTCACCGTGGCCTTTAGCGTCGGTTACTTCATGACGGGTAGCGTGTTAGTTGGCAGTGCCATTGCTCTGGTCGAGCCAGCGATTAACACGGTGGCCTATTACTTTCATGAGCAGATCTGGAACCACCGTCAAAAGACGGCAGATCAAACTGGCTATGAATTTGTACAAGCCTGTTAAACAATTGATTTAATCCATAGGAGATAGAAATATGTTAGAGAATCGTGAAGGTCAGAACGTACCACAGGTCACATTCCGTACCCGCAAGAACCACGAGTGGGTGGATGTATCAACTGACGATATTTTCAAAGGTAAGACTGTAGTTGTATTTTCACTGCCAGGTGCCTTTACCCCAACCTGTTCTTCAACCCACGTGCCACGCTATAACCAGCTGACACCCACCTTGAAGCAACACGGTGTGGATGAAGTGATCTGTGTCTCTGTGAACGATGCCTTTGTTATGAACGAGTGGCAGAAAGAGCAGAATGCTTTTAACGTCAGTTTCCTGCCTGATGGTAATGGTGACTTTAGCCGTGGCATGGGCATGCTGGTACCAAAGAATGACCTCGGCTTTGGTGATCGCTCATGGCGTTATTCCATGCTGGTAAAAGATGGCGTTGTTGAGAAGATGTTCATCGAGCCAGACGTACCCGGTGATCCATTCGAAGTATCCGATGCCGACACCATGCTGGCCCACATTGCACCCAATGCGGCCAAGCCTCTGGATGTAAGCGTATTTACTCGCAACGGTTGTGAGTTCTGTGTACGTGCCAAGGGCATGCTGAACGATGCCGGTATTCAGTTTGAAGAACTGGTACTGAATCGTGATTACACTGAAGCGACTATCCGTGCGGTATCTGGCCGTTCGACAGTACCTCAGGTGTTCATCAATGGTCAGCACATTGGTGGTTCGGAAGAACTGGAAGCTTACCTGGCCAACACAAAGAAGAGCGCCGCGTAGCCGACTCCCCTCACCCCTGCCCTCTCCCCAAAGGGGAGAGGGTGCTAAGTTCCCTCTCCCTCTGGGAGAGGGTTAGGGTGAGGGTTAATTTTTAAAGAGGAATGATCATGAACAAGCAGCATTATGATTTAATCACCATCGGAGGTGGCAGTGGCGGCCTGGCCGTCGCCGAGACTGCTGCCCAGTTTGGAAAGAAAGTGGCCGTTATCGAATCTAAAAGCATGGGTGGAACCTGTGTTAACAATGGCTGTGTACCCAAGAAAGTGATGTGGTATGCCGCCAATCTTGCCCATGCAGTGGATGATGCTAATGACTTTGGCATTCCGACCACTCGTGGTGAAACAGACTGGCTAAAACTGGTGGCCGGGCGTGAACAATACATCAGTAACATCAACAGTTACTGGAATGGCTATGTCGAAGAATGTGGTATTGATCGCATCAATGGTCATGCGCGTTTTGTCGATGCGCATACCATTGAGGTCAACGGCAAGCACTATAGTGCTGAGCATATTGTTATTGCTACCGGCGGTAAACCTATTGTACCAGCCGTACCCGGTGCAGAACGGGGCATTACCTCAGATGGTTTCTTTGAATTGAAGGAACAACCGAAGCGTGTTGCTGTGATCGGTGGTGGCTACATCGGTGTGGAATTGAGTGGTGTATTAAGCGCACTTGGCTCCAATGTCACTATCATTGCACTGGAAAATCGCTTGATGGAACGTTTCGACCCAATGATCAGTGAGATACTGGAAACAGAGATGGCCAAACAGGGCATCTGGATCGAGACCGGTTTTCAGGTCAATGCCATTACCCAGTCAGCGGAAGGTCTGCTGATCCATTCTACTGCAGAGAAAACACTGTCTGCATTTGATACTGTTATCTGGGCCGTGGGTCGTAAACCCAACACAGCCGATCTGAATATTGAAGCCACCGGTATCAACATATTGCCCAATGGCATCATTCCAGTAGATGAGTATGAGAACACCAATGTGGAAGGCGTTTATGCCATCGGCGATATCACCGGTAAGATGCCCTTAACACCTGTGGCTATTGCAGCAGGTCGTAAACTGGCTCGACGCATATTTAACAATGAATCCAGTGCGCGAGTGGACTATGACAACATACCCAGTGTTGTATTTGCCCACCCACCCATTGGAACCGTTGGTATAACTGAAGAGGAAGCCAGGCTGCGCTATGGCACTGACGTCACTGTATACAAGAGTGAATTCACACCCATGCGTCATGCACTGTCACAACACGGTGTCACTACTGCCATGAAGCTGATCTGTGCAGAAACTGATGAGAAAGTTGTTGGTATACACATGATTGGTGATAACGTGGATGAGATGTTACAGGGCTTTGCCGTGGCATTGAAAATGGGCGCAACCAAGGCGGACTTTGATAACACCATAGCCATACATCCGACCAGCAGTGAAGAGCTGGTGACCATGAAAACCCCTGTATCAGAACCAGTGAAAACAGATGTGACAGAATGGAAAGAGGCAGGTTAATAACAAAGGCTGGGCTCAAATCGTCCAGCCTTTTTTGTTATTCCATGCGGGTATTGGTCTTCTCCTTAAAGCTATCCTTACGGGGTAACCAGATACCACTCAGGAACCAGGCATAAGCAAAGGTTCCAATTGCAATCAGCACGAAGGCAATCACAATATCCTGACTGCTGCCGTTCAGGGAAAAGGCGGGAACATAACCGAACAGGAATGGGGCCAGGTATAAAAACTTGGCAAACTTAAAGGCATTAAAGGCCGTGCGCCACATATTGGCCTTGGCGATGGTGGCGCCGGCAAAGGCAGCGATACAGACGGGTGGGGTAATGTTTGAATCCTGTGACAGCCAGTAGACGATCATGTGTGCGGCAATCGGATTCACTCCCAGGTGGGTCAGGGCCGGCACAGCAACCACGGCGGTGATCAAATAAGCCGCAGTGACCGGCACACCCATGCCCAGGACTAATGATGCCAGCGCAATTAATAATATGGTCAGAAACAACTGACCATCGGCCAGTTCGATAATGATATCGGCAAAGGTGAGTATCAAACCACTATAGGTCAAGACACCTATAATAATACCGATGACACCGACCGTGGCACCGATCTTGAGACTGCTCTCGACACCGGCTCGTGATGCCTCAACCGCTTCACGTAGCCCAATGCGTGTATCAGTTCTAAACCAGCTGATGACAATACAGGTAATGATCCCAAGAATCGCCGAATAGGCTGGTGAATAACCGCTTAACATGAAAACCGTGATCACCACGAGTGGTAAGGTATAAAACCACTCCCGTCGAAAGATATCTTTTGCACTGGTATCAGAACGCTCACCCATCAGGCCATACTTTTTTGCTTCGTAATGCACCATGACATAGACACTGAAAAAATACATCAGGGCAGGGAAAATAGCGATCAGCATAATCTCTGAATAAGGTACACCGGTCATCTCTGCCATGATGAAACCACCTGCTCCCATAATCGGTGGCATGAACATTCCACCAATGGAAGCCGCAGGTTCAATGGCACCGGCAATGTGGGGGCGAAAGCCAGCCTTCTTCATCATGGGAATGGTAAAGGCACCGGTGGACACGGTATTGGCAATGGCACTGCCAGAGATCGAACCAAACAGGCCACTGGCTATCACCGACACCTTACCCGGCCCACCGACACGATGCCCCACGGCGGCCAGTGGAAAATCGATAAAGAAACGTTGTGCCCCACTCTTCTCGAGAAAGGCGCCGAAGATCACAAACAATACAATATAGGTAGCCAGTACATTGGCCATAATGCCAAACACACCATCGCTTTTATAAAAGATAGAAGTACAAAGTGCAGGAAAGGTATCACCAGCATGGGATATGAGTTCCGGTACATACTCACCATACACACCATACAGCAGCATAATGGCACCGATAATAACAAACACCGGCCCCACCACACGACGAGCCAGTTCAACACCTAACAAAACACCAATGACAGCAATGGCCATATCCAGTTCTGTTTCTGCACCCGCTCGATAATTGATGACTTCAAAATTGAATATCCAGTAACCGATGGAAATAACCGACAGGATAATCAGTCCATAATCCACCAGACGCAACCAGCGATTTTTTGACTGGTATAAAAGGAATGCCAGGACATAAGTCAGCATGACATAGATGCCACGATGATACTGGGTGGCTGCAGGTTGAATCACCGCCGCCCAGGAATAGAACAACACCATGGAGACAGCACAGATATCAAATAAAAGACGTTCGTACTTATTCAGTTTTTCAAACATAACGTCCTAATACATTGCGTGAAAAGATAACGGGATGGAATATCCATCCCGTTTTATAGATGACTACATAACGCCCTTTTCTTTCCAGAACTTGATGGCGCCAGGATGGAAGGGAGTGACCACGCCCTTAGGGCCGGTCTTGACACTCATCTCCTTGAAAGTCTTTTTCTGGCCAACCATGTGCTTCAGACCTTTGTCTGAATAAATGGCCTTGAGCATGTTATAGACCACATCAGCAGGCACCTTGTCACTGGCCACCCACAAAGCAGAATCCTGGAAGGAGGGTGTTTCATGGTCAACACCCTTATAGGTATTGGCAGGTACAGCGAGTTTGGAGAAGTAAGGATATTTTTTCAAAAAACCACTATCCCTTGCATCCTTACCCAGGTCGATCAGATCAATATCATTGGTCTGGGCTGCCATGATGACTGCACCACTTGGAAAACCGGTAAACAACCAGAAGGCATCCAGCTGTTTGTTACCGAAGGCATTGGCCGCATCATTATATCCCATGGCATTGCGTTCGATCTTGTCCCACACACCCATATGGCTGAAGAACAGTTCACAGTTGGCAAAGGCACCGGAACCGGCATTACCGACACCAACCTTTTTACCCACCAGATCTTTTGTACTCTTGATACCGGAACCCTTACGGACAATCAGCTGGGCCGGGGCCCCATATAGATAGGAGACTGCCATGACATTTTTGTATTTCTTTTTGTCATTTTTCAGTTTGCCCTCACGACCCAGGTAGACGTGGCCCGAATAGACCACTCCCATTTGCATCCTGTTGGCATTGACCTTACGCAGATTTTCCACCGAACCGGCCGATGACTGGGCCTTAACGCGGATAGACTTATCTTTCTTGATGTCTTCAAACACCTGTACCGCATTGGCCACGACCTGGAAAGTTCCACCGGCAGGTCCGCCGCCAAAGACAATACGCTTGGCTGCATGCACCTCCAGTGACAGGCCCATAGCAAGGCATAGCGTGGTAAGGAAGGTAATAAAACGTACCTGTGCAAGAGTTTTCATTATTCCGCCTCCTGAATGATGGTTATGGTTATGTATCCTCACCAGATTCATCTCTACCCGACATAACCTGGATCAATTTTTTGTTTTTTTCCGAACATCACAGCAAAGCGATAATCATCATATTAGGAAATGATGATTAACTACCTGAATCGGTCAGGTTTATTCTAGAGCCGATTGCCTCAACAACCAAGCAAACTTAGATCCAGTTTTGCCTGTTTCATTGGAGGACACCAGAAACAGGCACCATTAACCGGTCGGCTTATTTGAAACAGGGCATCGGCAATGCCGTCTTCCCTGCCCAGCATACGATGAAGAATTGCCTCAAAGGCATCGAGAGATTGACCAAAGGCCACAAAGTTTAAACCTGCTTCAGTCCCATCAACCCAGGGGAGAGAACGACGTAAAATAAAAGCTTCGGGTGAAAAACTCTCCTGGGCACTGCGTTTCACATGGGCAGACTCGGGTGCTTCATCAAACTCTTCATTATTGCTGATATGCCGACCGATCACGTCATCCATCTCTGCTTCCTCCATATCCTGTATAACATCAAAGTCATGCAGCCATTGCTGTACCGCCACAAAACTGGAACCGTCCATGCCATTACCCTGACCACTGACAATGGCGGCCGCAATCGCATCATCACCTTGTGGATTTTCTGTCCCATCTTCATAGCCACTCAGGTCGCGACTGTCTTTATATAAAAAACCATAGAGGACATGGGATGCGCTAAAGGCAGGAAACAGCATCTCTTCAAGTCTGCGTGAACGATGATAAAGTTCACCAGGGTCATCACCTCGTAACCAGCACCAGAGTGCGGCCGGTGTAGAAGGAATATCAAAACCAGCACCACTTGTTGCTGATAAATGGCGTAAGCCTTCAATCTTGACACCCAGCACATTCAATAAAGACAGGCCTATACCCAGCACCACCTCTTTCCCATCCACAAGCTCAGCTAAATCACTTAAGGTAGATTTAATTTGTTCAGTGGATACGCCACTCTGACAATCGAAACTGAGATAGCGGGAATGCTTAGGTGGTTCGAGCAGAATACCCTGTTGACACTGAGCCATGTGCTAACACCTTATGAGATATTTTAATTGTTAAATAATAGCACTTAATAAAAAAGGCCGGGCAATGCCCGGCCTTTTAGTCCTTGATAAGGATCATTACATCGAGCTTTTTAAGGCTGCAATGCGCTCTTCCAGTGGTGGATGTGACATAAACATGCGTTTAATGCCCTGACCAATTCCACCAGAGATACCAAAGGCCGCCAGTTGGTCTGGCAGGTGTGGCTGTTTGACTGATTGTTGCAGGCGTTCAAGTGCCGCAATCATTTTCTGTTTACCCGCCAGTGAGGCACCACCGGCATCGGCACGAAATTCACGCTGACGACTGAACCACATGACAATGGCACTGGCCAGGATGCCCAGTACCAGTTCGGCAATAATGGTGGTGATCCAGAAGGCCGGGCCATGACCGCGTTCATTTTTAAAGACCACACGATCCACCATGTGTCCGATGACACGGGAGAGGAAAATCACGAAGGTGTTCACCACACCCTGAATCAGGGCCAGGGTGATCATGTCACCATTGGCCACGTGACTCACCTCATGGGCCAGTACCGCTTCGGCTTCATCCTGGCTCATGCTGTTAAGCAGACCGGTACTCACCGCAACGAGTGAATTATTCTTACTCGGTCCGGTGGCAAAGGCATTCACATCTGGCGCATCATAAATAGCCACTTCAGGCATCTTGATGCCGGCCATCCGGGCCTGTGTTTCAACGGTACGCACCAACCACTGTTCCTGGTTGGTTTTTGGCTGGGTTATGACCTTGGCACCGGTCATTCGCTTGGCTGTCCACTTGGAGATCATCAGTGACAGGAAAGAGCCACCAAAGCCAAACACGGCCGCAAACATCAACAATGAATTAAGGTTAAGGTTCACACCCTGTTCATCAAGAATACGCTCAAAGCCCAACAGGCGCAGGGTAATACTTAATACAATGATAATGGCGATATTGGTTGCCAGAAACAAAGCAATACGTTTCATGTTTTTTCTTTACCTTTATTAATAAAAATCGGTCTTATTCCGTCGCCAGATTGTCTTCCAGAAAGCGCTGATAGTTCTCAGCACTGACAATCTGGGTACCATCACAGTTAAACTGCATACGCACAATACTCTGTACAATGGAAATGGTTATATTCCGAATGAAATATGTGGGCATCTCGCGCAGGGTTTTCAAGGTGGATATCACACTAATGATCTCCTCCTGTTCCATGGGCTCCCAGGCGGCACTACGCTTGGCCATAATATTCTGCCAGTACTGGGGCAGGCGGCCATAAACAGGATTAGAGCGTAAGTTATTGTATAAATCCCGCATAATCCGGATTTTATCTTCATACGGCACTTCCGGGAACTGTCTCTCGATATAAGCATGATCGATCATTTTTTCTACCGAGTGAATTTCTTCACGCAAGGGATCAAATATCGAGGTGGTACGGATCTCACCATTATTAAAACCAACAAAAAGCTTAAAGGTGCTGCGATTGAGCATCAACTCCTGCAAATTGGGCATCAGGATATCGATGTTCTCATCCACCTCACTTTTGTAGCGTTTGCGATCAAAGGTGGTTTCACGCAGGGAGGGATCACCACGAATACCGATGAGCAGACTATTGGAATTCAGACCTGAGGCACTGACAATACTCTCTTTGAGTACCAGTTCCTCGAAGTCCCGTTCCTGATTTTCCAGTTCTGTTTGCTGTGATTCTGACATTGACACTTATTATATATATCCCGTATGACACTAATATGGCGGTTTTGCACATTTTCAATGCTTATGCCGTGTCGATTTTCTAGCCGTTTTTTTACCGCGCCCTTTTGTCGGCCTTTTTTTACCATTCTTTACTGGTTTATCTGGCAGGCCGGTATGTTGGGTACGAAAGGGCTTGCCCTTTCTTGCCTCAGCGCCCTGACCGGTACCCTTTGGTTGCCAGCTTGGTACCAGGTGTTTTTTGCCATTGCCGATAAGGTCTTCCCGGCCCATACGTTTCAGGGCCTCGCGCAGCAGGGGCCAGTTTTCCGCATCGTGATAACGTAAAAAGGCCTTGTGCAATCGACGCATCTTCAGACCACGGGGGACGAAAACAGTTTCACTCTTCTCATCGATTCTGTGCAGGGGATTTTTGCCGGTATGGTACATGGCCGAAGCACTGGCCATGGGGCTTGGCAGGAAGGTCTGCACCTGGTCGGCGCGAAAGCCGTTTTCCTTGAGCCACAGAGCCAAATTCATCATATCTTCATCGGTAGTGCCGGGATGGGCGGCGATAAAATAAGGAATCAGATACTGCTCCTTACCCGCCTCTTTGGAATAACGCTCAAAGAGTTTCTTAAAGCGATAATAACTCCCCATGCCCGGCTTCATCATTTTTGTTAATGGCCCATCTTCGGTATGTTCAGGGGCAATCTTTAAGTAGCCACCGACGTGGTGTGTAACCAGTTCCTTGATGTATTCCGGAGATTCCACCGCCAGGTCATAACGCAGGCCTGATGCGATAAAGACCTTTTTAATACCCTTGAGTTTGCGTACACGCCGGTAAAGATGGATCAAAGGCGTATGATTGGTATCAAGGTTTTTACATATTGAGGGATAGACACAGGAGAGACGCCGACAGTTTTCTTCAATCGCTTTATCTTTACAGGCCAAACGATACATATTGGCAGTCGGGCCACCAATATCAGACACGTGGCCGGTAAAACCGGGCACGGTATCACGGATGGTTTCGATCTCTTTGACAATTGAGTCTTCTGAACGACTCTGAATGATCCGGCCTTCATGTTCTGTGATAGAACAAAAGGTACATCCACCAAAACAACCACGCATAATATTGATCGAAAAACGGATCATTTCATAGGCTGGAATGTTCGCCTCACCATAGGCTGGATGGGGCTGGCGCTGATAAGGCAATTCAAAAATCGTATCCAGCTCTTTGGTGCTTAAAGGGATCGGTGGTGGGTTGATCCACACATCACGTTTACCATGGCGCTGTACCAGTGGATGGGCATTACCGGGGTTGGTCTCCAGATGCAGAATACGCGAGGCATGGGCATACATCACTGGATCGTTTTTTACGACCTCATAATCAGGCAAACGGATATAACTATGCTGGCGGTCAACGCGAGGTACCTGTCGTTGAAATCGTACCACGGTTGGCCCATCACTCTGATCCTGCTGCTCACAGGCCGGTGATGATTCTGCATAGGGATCGATATGGGCTTCCAATTTGCCGGGGGTATCAATATGTGTGGAATCAACTTCATACCAGTTGGTGGGTAATTGCTTACGAATGAAAGCTGTTCCCCTTATGTCCTGCAAGTCGGCAATCAATTCACCTCCCGCAAGTCGATGGGCTATCTCCACCACCTGCCTCTCCGCATTGCCATACACCAGCATATCGGCCTTGCTATCCAGCAGACAGCATCGACGTACCTTGTCAGACCAGTAATCATAATGGGCGATGCGTCGCAGACTGGCTTCGATACCACCAATAATAACCGGTACACCTTTGAAGGCTTCTCGGCAACGCTGGGCATAGACATTAACCGAACGATCCGGGCGTTTGCCCCCTGCCCCGTTTGGGGTGTAGGCATCATTGGAACGGACTTTTCGATCGGCGGTATAGCGATTGACCATGGAGTCCATGTTGCCCGCCGTGACACCATAGAACAGATTGGGCTTACCCAGTCTTTTAAAATCCTCCACCGATGTCCAGTCGGGCTGGGAAATAATACCAACACGAAAGCCCTGGGCCTCTAGGGTTCGACCGATCACTGCCATGCCAAAGCTGGGATGATCCACATAGGCATCCCCGGTCACCAGGATAATGTCACAACTGTCCCAGCCTAACTGATCCATTTCATCCCGGGACATGGGTAAAAAACTGGCCGGTCCAAATTTATGGGGCCAGTACTTACGAAAAGAAAAAATGTCGGGGGCTGTTTGCATGGGGTAAAGACCGCGTGAGCCAGAAGGATATTACTGTGATTGAGATTGACTCATTATAGCATTGGGCGAATGTTGAAAACCGGGCTTTTACGATTTGATTGCGACGAAATCACCGCCAAACTGCCCGACATTTTGCCCCTGGCAGTTCAGGCTGGCCTGAACATGAATACGTCCACGGCCCCGGCGTTGCAGCATGCTCAGAAACCGTTGCCACTTGTCCTCCGCCGGACGATCACACACAGCCTCAAACCGATCCGTAATCGGCTTATCATAGGTCATGGTGTGCTTTTGTATGACAACGCGTGCATCAAGCTCCAGTCGTTTTAAGCTGGAGTGAACCAGTGTCCAGGCCGCCAGGGTCGCTAATGTAGAGGCACTACCACCAAATACGGTTTCACGGTGATTGATATTGGGTTCCAGAGGGGCTGAGATCACGACACGCTCGTGTTTCAGTACATCGATATGTGCCTGCATGGCTGCCGACAGAGGAATATGTTCATGCAGATAATTTTCCAGGTCTTGTCTGTCCATCTATCAGTTCACCTTTTTATAAGTTGCAACATACTTCACAAGAAATTCCTGCAGCCCATCAATATAAACATTACCACTTAGTAAAAAACCACCATTGTGATCACCACTAATAGGTAAAAAGACTCGCGGTTCAGCAGCCGACTCGAAGACCTTCTCACCGTGCGAAAAGGGAATGATCTCATCATGACGACTGTGTACTACCAGAACTGGCGATTGAGCCTGGCTTGCGTGAATAATATTACTCAATTGAAAGCGCGATAGCAGACGAACAGGCAAAAAAGGATAAAGCTTTGCCCCCATATCGGGAACGGAGGTAAAGGGTGACTCAATAATCACGGCCCCTGCTTTTACGCGTGTTGCCAGTTGTGAAGCAATGGCTGCTCCAAGGGAACGGCCGAACAGTATAATGTTCTCTGCCCTGATACCCTTTTGCTCTGTAAGTACCCGCCACATGGCATCGATATCCTGATAAAAACCTTGCTCAGAAATCTTACCGGTACTCTGGCCATAACCCCGATAGTCATAGATCAGAACATTCATGCCAAGAGAGTTATATAAGGCAATGGATTCCAGGCGGTGAGAAATATTGCCAGCATTACCATGGGAAAACAGCATAGTCACTGTTGCATTTTCCGCAGGAACATACCAGCCATGGATGATTTCACCATCCTCTGTTTTGGCATACACATCTTCAAATGCCAGGTTGATGTTGTTTGGAAACATCTCCAATTGTCGGCCAGGTAGATCTGGAAAAAATATTACCCTGGCCTGAAACAGAAACAGGAAAATACACACACCGATGTATGCAATACCCACTATAGCCAGGATGGCCCAGATTAATTTCATTTTTTCTCCCTGTATTAAAGCTAATATTCTGATTTATCTGGCTTTTACTATCAAGTCAGGACAATAAGTGACGACATTAGGGTATGGCACTACACACAATCAGGCGAAACATCTCCCTTCACCTTACTAAATGGCAGACAGGTGTTGGGCTCATTTTATTTTTTAGTTTGTCCAGTCCCCTCTGGGCACCAATGAGTCAAGGCTGGTGTAAAAACAATACTGTCCTCACTCCTGCCACGAATCTCACCTTCGGTACCTTTGCCAGTTATAGCGGCGGAACGGTAACAGTCAGCGTGGAGGGGCTACGCTCAACAGACGGTAGTGGTGGTGTGGTACTGATGGGGGGTACTGTCACCCAGGCAGTGTACACAATCCGTGGTTGTGCCAATGATACCTATTCCATCGTCACGCCGGCCGACACTGTGCTAACCGATGGTGTGGGTAATAGCATGCCCATGATAAACTTCGTCTCCTTCCCCGTCGGTAGCGGTATCCTCGATGCCAATGGGGACGGCACACTCCAGTTTGGTGCCACCCTCACGGTAGCCAACCCTCAACCATCTGGCAATTATTCCGGAACCTATTTAGTCGAGATTGTGCTCCAGTAATGCTCCACATTTAACACTATTTTACCGAGGCAACACTGTGTTAAATCTTACAAAAAAGCTCAACTTTAATCCTGTCCTTGGCATATGCTTAAATGAACCAGGTGAAAACCCCTTAGGTGTCGCATGCCATGCCGCTTTATCGTTAAGATTCTGTTCATCAGCTTGTCCATCCAAGTACAGGGCAAGCTTGAGGCCTCACCACTCCAAGCTCGCGCCACAACCAGCGCCAGCGCCACTATCCTTACAGCCACAACAGTTCAAGTGAATAACAGGGATGGAAAACCCCGGCTGCAGCTTACCCAATCTCCTGAATTGGCCTTTTATCTCCATTTAAAACCAGGCAAACAATCGTCTGGCATGAAAACCAACCCCTTATTGAGCCCAAAATATCCCCTTCAAGCACATGAGATAACCCTTTATTTTAATTAATTTTTTACCCGAGTGTTTTATTAAGTTACTTATATTTCAGATAGTTACACTAGTTGTTTAGACTCAATATACATAACCTTGTGAAAAATAGTGAAAAAACATTAAATTTTGTGAGTTACTGCCCGATACACCTAGTAACTGTGGGAGTACCACAGAAACGAATTTAATGACTATAAGAGGTTCTCGTCATGTTACGCAAAATTTTAGCTATAAGCTCACTCATCTCAGTCACAGCCATGTTGCCAACAACTACCCATGCCGCCACTGACACGGCTGCATCAAGCGCTGTTGTACTTACCCCCATTACGATTACCAAAACTATCGATATGTCGTTTGGTGATATGTTCCCAACGGCGGCTGCCGGTACGGTTGTACTGGGAACAGATGACAGTTTGACCCACACCAATGTGACTGCTGGCCCAACAGGTGGTACAGCCGCTACTTTCACAGTGGGTGGTTCTGAAGGCTCGACATATGCCATCACATTACCAGCCAATATTACGCTGGTCAGTGGGGGTAATAATATGATTGTGGATACTTTTACACATAATGCAGGTGGTACGCCAACCATTGGTGTCGGTGGCACCTCAACCCTGAAGGTCGGTGGAACCCTTAATGTAGGTGCTACCCAGGCGGCAGGCAGCTACTCTGTGAACTTTGATGTAACCGTGGATTACAACTAACCCATGACTTATTGAAGTATCGATAAAGGGGCGGGCAACTGCCCCTTTTTTGTTTGTTTTCATTACATTTTTTCCTGTATGGGCCGATAAAACTTGAAACAATTTTGAACAAACAGGAATACATAATGAGCCCAGTAAAAAATATAATCTCATTAATTTTACGTTTAAGTTTGTCTTCTGTCTTGAGTTTACTGCTTATACCAGTAAATGTGTTTGGGGATGTTCTCGTTTCTCCAACCCGAGTGATTTTTGAGAAGCATACCCGCACCTCCAGCGTCAATATTGTTAACACTAGCAATATACCCAACACCTATCGTATTGAATTTGTCGAACGACGCATGAAAACAGACGGTGGCTTTGAAGAGGTTAAGAAAGCATTACCTGGGGAACTTTTCTCCAGCAAGATGATCCGTTTTTCTCCTCGTCAAGTCACACTACAGCCGGGACAGGGGCAGGCCATTCGACTTATGCTGCGCAAACCTGCCAACCTGGCTCATGGCGAATATCGCTCTCACATGTTATTTAGAGCCATTCCCAAGGCCACCACAAACAGTGTCCAAAAGATAAATGAAGCAAAGAACATTTCTATCAAAATAAATCCCGTAATTGGTATATCCATACCCGTTATTGTTCGTCATGGTCAGGTATCAGCAAGTATTTCAGTTGAAAATCTCCGATACTATGCGAAGGCTTCAAAAGTCAGGTTCGATATGACACGAGAGGGTAATGCTTCTGTTTACGGAGATATCACATTCCTATTTAAAGATCATACTGGACAAACCACGGTTCTACGTAAAATTAATGGTATTGCTATTTACTCACCAAATGCTTCAAGGCGAATGAGTGTTGATATCCCTCCACCAGGTGGCACCCAGATTAAAAACGGTACCTTGACGGTTCAGTTTCACCATACCAAGGAGGTGGGAGGCCAGCTGATCACTCATCACTCAGTCAATATCCCATAATGTTAGGTCTATGTATGGTTGTCGTCTTACCTGTGCGATTTTCGTTTTCACTCTTCTGGCGAATACTACAGCCATAGCTGCTCCAGCCTCGAATATTACACCACATAAGCCATCAGAAGATGATCTGCTCATTCTAGGCATAAAGATTGATCATTTTATTCTGGAAGAGGTTTTCCCTGCCTATCGACAGGATAGTGATATATATCTACCGCTTGGTATTTTAAGCCAGATCTTAGATATAGCTATCAAAGTAGATCTTGGGACAGGTTCTGCTGAGGGTTTCATTGTAAAAGAATCACGCCAGTTTCATCTTGATGTATCTCGTCAACAAGTCACTTTATCAGGTAAGTTGTATCATTTCCCTAAAGAACAGGTCTATGTATATCCTGATGATATATATATAAACTCTGCTCTTCTAGAAAAGTGGTGGCCGATGTTATTCGACACGAACCTGTTCACATCCAGACTGATAATAAAAACAACTGAACCTTTACCCTTTCAGAGCCGTTTGATACGAGAAAGAGAAATCGCCAAAATCAAAGGGCGTTTTAATAAACCAGATCGTGGTTACGATGTTAGAGATACTGAATATGGACTTATATCCGCCCCTTTTATCGATCAACGAGTCTCCGCGCACTACGGTGAATCTCCCTATACCGAAACAAAACAGTCTTATAGTTATTCAACATATGTAAAAGCCGACCTGCTCTACCATGAAACCTCATTATATATTAGTGGTAATAGTAATGATGATAACAAAACAGAAAGCCATTTAACGGCCTCACGAAGTGATCCAGAGTCTCGCTTGCTTGGCCCTATGAAAGCAACAAACTATAGTTTTATCGATATAGTCTTTCCGGGTCTAGAGCACATAAACAATAGTAAAACTGGTATCCCTGGTATATCTATCAAGAACTACCCTTTGAAGCAGCAAACACATTTTGACAAGCATACTTTTGAAGGTGAGCTGCTGCCTAACTGGGAAGTCGAGCTATACCATAACAACACATTAATCGGCTATAAAGACAAAACAGAGCATGGTAAATATCGTTTTGAAGACATCCCATTATTATTTGGCCATAACTATTTCAAACTAGTCTTTTATGGCCCTCATGGTGAAAGCAGGGAGGAAACTCACACATTCAGTCTAACTGGCGCTCTGACAAAACCTGGTTCTTACTATTACGATATTATCGTCGCTAAAGAAAATGGTGGCAATAAAACTCGTACACTTGTAAAACAGGACTTTGGACTAAGTAAATATTTAACAGCACAGTTGAATTTTGTGTCTATTCCTGTAGAGGACAACACAACCGTGACTCCTGAAGATAAAAACGACTATATGAATCTGTCACTAAATGGATTCTGGAGTTCACTATTTTATCGTTATAACTACATCAAGGAAGTCGATGGTGGAGAAGTAAATGAAATATCATTGCAAAACCGAATTGGTAGAACCAATTTAAAGGCCTCAGCTACACAATTTAAAGAATTTTACAGTGAACGGTATAATGCAACAGATCCTATCTTACAACAGCAAAGAATGAGAATTGATACTGTAATTCCACCCTGGTGGCTACCCCACATGCCTATTGGCCTGGAAATCGCAAAAGAAGAATATACCAGTGGTCATGAACGAACCCAATATATTACGCGCATTGCCGTTGCTAAGCGTGGACTTGCTTTAAGTAATACACTGACCAGAACTGAATCGACCGTTGCCGACACTACCGAATTTGGCGTTCTATCTATAAGCACCCACAACAGTAATTTCTCTCTTCGCAGTGAACTTTATTATGAGAACAAGCCTGAGTCTCGGTTGAATACCATTAACATGAATTTCTCAGGCCGTTATTTATACCCTTATTCATTTAATCTCGGTATAAACAAATTTGAAGATGATCAATATCAATACCTGGCAGGACTAAATAAACAGTTTGGGAATTATTCATTAACAACCACTACAAAATATAAAACAACAGGTGAATGGGCTGTCGATATGGCCTTTTCAATTAGCCTGGGTCGAGACCCTCGACTACAAAACTGGCATACTCAGGCATTACCAATGGCAACAAATGGTAGTGTCTCTATACTGGTGTTTTTTGATGCAAATCAGAATGGAATTCGTGATCATAATGAAAAAGGCCTACCAAATATTGCATTTCACCAGAACAACTCGATTAAGCAAAAAAAAACGGATAAGGATGGGTTTGTGTTATTTACAGACCTGCCTGCACATGAGTCCATCGAGCTAGGAGTAGATATTGCATCTCTGGAAGACCCTTTAATGATACCAAGTACACCTGGTGTTAGAATCACCCCCCGACCGGGTCATATCGACCAAATCAACTTCCCAATCATCCTGACCGGTGAAATTGATGGAAATATTTATCTACGAAAAAAAGGGAAAAATATTCCTGTCGGTGATATAGAAATGGTACTAACCGATATGGAAGGAAAAATTATACAAAAAATAAAAAGTGCCTATGACGGATTTTATGTAATGAGCAAAATTCCTGCTGGCACCTATCTAATGAAACTATCCAGCAAAGAAGCATCCAAATATGGTTTAAAGGATGTTGTTCCCAGGGAGATCAATATAAAGGCAGAGAATCCATTTATTTCCGGCGTCAACTTTATTTTATTCAAAGATACTGGTAATAAAGAAAACATACTAGATATAAAACCCCAATAAAAAATTATGACGCATTCACTTTTACAGCTGCTTCATTCAAGTAAACCTTAGTAAACTCATCTACTGGTAAAGGCTTATAAAAATAATAACCCTGAATCTGGTCACAACCAATTTTATTCAATACACTGAGTTGAGAACTGGTTTCAACACCCTCGGCTGTCACTGTCAATCCTAGTGAATGAGCCATGCTTATAATTGCCAAAGCAATAGAATGAGAATCTTCTTTTTCATCTATATCATCTACAAAAGATTTGTCCACCTTAAGTGAATTCACTGGTAGGCTCTTCAAGTGACTCAGGGATGAATAGCCAGTCCCGAAATCATCTACTGCAACCATAAACCCTGCTGCGCCTAGCGTATTGAGCATGTCGACAGTTCTTTCCACATCATTCATCAAGGTTGTTTCGGTAATTTCGAGAGTAATATTGGCTGGGCATACATTGTATTTCTGTACAATATCCAGAAATTTATCTATAAGGTCCTTATCAACCAGTTGACGAGCCGATAAGTTAATAGATAAATGAGGACGATTAATATCAGCAATATATTTTCGCATTGAATCAAGATACATACAGGATTGTTCAAACACCCATATGCCTATTTCAAGAATTGAGCCACTCATTTCAGCTACAGGAATGAACTCTGCTGGAGAAACATCACCTCCTTGGCCTTTCCATCTTAATAATACCTCACCACCTGTGACCTTACTGGTTTTTGCATCAACAATAGGTTGGATAACGGTATATAACTCATTATTACTGATAGCAGTCCGCAATCCATTGGCAATCTGCAACTGCCTTTTTGTTGATTGACCTATGTCGTTACTAAAGAATGTCCAGCCATCCTTACCATTTGACTTACTACTGTACATAGCTGCATCAGCATTTTTCAACAGGCTATCTGGTGTTGTCTTCGAACCAAACCCAACCGCTATACCAATACTGACAGTTGAAAAGAATTCAATATTATCAATATGTACAGGCTCTTTGAGTCTATTGATGATCCTGTCCGCGATGGAAGTAACCACTTCAATATCATTAATCTGATCACACATCACCACAAACTCATCTCCCCCGAACCGACCGACAGTATCACCAGGTCTTACCAGGCTGGTCAGTTCATCGGCAATGACCCTGAGAAGTTTATCTCCCACTTCATGACCATAGGTATCATTAACCAGTTTAAATTCATCAACATCAATAAACATTATTGCAACACTCTTACCAGTCCTTTTAGAGCGATTAAGGGCATTCTCCAGACGGTCATTTATGAGTGTCCGGTTTGGTAAATGTGTCAGTGGGTCATGTGTTGCATACCAGACTAGTTGTTCTTCAGATTTCTTTCTTTCGGAAATATCTGTCATGGTTGCTACCATCATCCAGCCATCACCTGTTTTAATTTTACTAACGGTTGCTTCTGCCGGAAAAAAACTTCCATCCTTGCGATAACAGGTAATTTCCGGCCTGTCACTCATTGGCCGTTGTACAACATCCTCATCAAGAAATGTCATAATGCTCCGCTTATGTCCTTCCCGCATATGAGGGGGTAACAACATATGCACTGACATACCAATGAGTTCATCCCGATCATAGCCAAACATATTTGAAGTTTTTTTATTCACCCGGGTAATTTTACTACTTTGATCAATTGCAATTATTCCGACATCTGTTGCACCCAGAATTTTTCCAAGTTCAGAGTCATCTCCCCGCGCATGAAACATCCCGCTGTCATGTTCATCATCTAAAAAATCAAAACCTTCATTATTCATTCCAAAGTTAGAGTTACTGCTTATTACCACATAACTACATTCCATTTCATTAAACAGCGGTGTCACTAACAAGGATTGAGGATCTGCACCTATAATACCCGAAGACAGTTGAACGACCTGTTCACCTCCTGTGCGTACGACATCATCAATAATTTCAGAATTTTCATTGAAAACTTTTAATAACTGACGGCATATCCGATTGTCCATCTTGATTTTAAACAGCCTACTGATAAGAGGGTTAGAGAGTTCTGATTCATCGGGCAATGGATAGGGCAGGATAGATACGACCTGCCAGTTGTCATTATTGCCTATGGTATTTATAGCTACCTTTGACAGTAGCTTCTCCTTTTCATAACGTTCAGGGATTACCGGTGCAATATGGCCAAAGCTTTCAACAATACTGAAACGACCATTGGCTTCACATCGTGAGAGATAAGAATTGACACTGGCATGATGAGTGATCGCATCCATAATCACCTCACCCTGAGGCGCATGAACCCGAACATGTTCCAGTGCTTCAACCAGGGCTTCTGCATCGGTTGAAGCTGCGGCATTGGCTGCAGCTGCAAAGGCATGGACACAAACATAGGTACCTTCACCAAAATTGGTCATTACACCATTGCCTGCTGGCCAGATTCCTGTCACATCATCGCGTTCAGCCAGGCGTCGCAGATATTCCCTGTTCACGTCCGTCTCCACATCAAGGAAATAGGTATTACTTGAATAAAAGCCTTCACGTACCTCTGGGGTAAGACAAGCAACCATAGCTTCATCATAATGCCCCATGACAACAGCCATACGATCTTTAAGACCCGCATCAGTAAATTGATTCAACAGGTTGATCTGATCACTTCCCGCTGCATAGGGTACAAACACATCTGCACCGGAACGAGCGACCCTGTCCATTAGCTCTGTAAAATCTGAAGTTCCAATAGGAAAATATTCTTCTCCTACTACCTCACCACCAAATCGTAATAATGCCCGTTTAGCAGCATCAATTGACCCACGAGGCCACTCATAATTATTTCCGGCGAAATACATCTTAGGCCCAAAGCGATCAGCCATATATGGAATCATTTTATCGATTTGCTGGTTAGGCAGAGCTGAAAAACTAAAAAAATATCGATTGAAAATACTGCCTTCATAAAAAGAAAAATTCAGGTAAGGTATTTTTCTGGGTAGTGAGACATGATCTGCTACCGCAATACGTGAATTGGATAACAGGTTACCAATAATCGCAACACAATGATGCTTATCAATTAATCTTTCTGCAGCAGGTACAGCCTGTTCTGGCATACTGCCATCATCTTCTATAATCAACTCCAGGGGTTTACCCAGCACCCCTCCCCGTTCATTAATTTCATCACAGGCAATCTGAGCCGCCCAGATAATTTCCTGACCATATAGTTCAACCATGCCACTCAACGGTGGCATAAGGCCTAAACGGATTGTTTCAGGGTTGGTAACTTTTTTATTCTTCATGACCAGTTCACTGCACTTCAGATTAACACCCTGCATGTCGGACTGGTATATATTGGCCTGAAGCTTTTATTGATGATTGTTTGTTAATTTACGTCAACAGATTCTTTATAATCTGCAAACTTTATAAATTAAATGTAAATATTTATGAAATCTGATAATAGCTGCATCTTTGATATCTCACTGGAAAGCTTTGAGAAAATGGTCATCCAGGCCTCTCATCAACAACCCATACTGGTCGACCTCTGGGCCGACTGGTGCCCACCCTGTGTCGTGATTGCCCCGATACTGGAGTCAGTCATATCTGATCGTGAAGGGGAAGTTTTACTGGCAAAGCTGGAAGTGGATGAAGGGGATAATATGAAAATTGCCGGACGCTATCAGGTGCGGGGCTTTCCCACTATTCTGATGATTCATAGGGGCGAAGAAATAGACCGATTCAGCGGCGCCAAACCTCGTCAGTTTATAGAGCAGTTCATCGACGGTGGGCTTGCCACCTGATCAGGCTTCAGATACTGATTCCAAAGAAGATCAGTAACAGCGGCAGTGTCAGCCAGACGACTCCTTTGATAAGAATCACCAGACCTGCAAACAGGGCCAGTCGTTTCACCCAGACTGACCAGTCGATATAACTTTCCGTAGAACCTTGTGATTGATGGATATACATATTGGCCTCCATATCCACTAATATCGTGCGTCTAATATCGGTTCATTCTACGCCAGGTTTAGAAAAACTTGAACCAGTTCACAGTTTGCGGTCAATGGATAAAATACATATTTTCAAATATTTTAATTATTAATCAATCAGTTATACTATTTTTCTCATCCTGTTAACAAATGTGAAAAGTAGGAATACCAGACCAGCAGGGACAGTCCGGCAATGACAAGGTCGGTCCACATAGCCCGGTTTAATCGGGCTTTTTCAGTCCCTTCCTTACTGATCATCAGCAAACGACTCATGATGGCATCCAGTAACAGGAGCATAAACAGGATGGGGGCCAGGGAGGGAAACACCAGGGTGGGAAACACTGCCCAACCTTCAAAGGCTGCTTCAGTCCCAGAGGCGGGTCGCAAGATCATAATAATGATGGCTGCTGAGCCCAGCATCCAGCGCAGGGGGCCAAGGCCCAGTAGATATGACAACACAGAATTCATGAAACACCTTTACATCAATGCAGATTGGGTTGGAAGTTTACCGCAACAGTATTCTGTTTTCCCTGCTCATTGAAAACCAGATCCAGAGAAATATTGTCTCCCTGTTCTGTGGCTACCACTTTCCTCATCTCAGGAAAGCGGTTAGCGAGATAGGCACAGGTTGCAGCAATGAGGCCATCTTCACTTTGCTGTAAGGCACTCATTAATTGCACGGCCACAAACTGGGCCTTTTGTATCGGGTTTGGTTCCTCAATAGACTGACCGGCCAGTTGGATACCTTCGGCCATGTCCTCATCCATTTTATCGAGAAAACGGCGTTGATGACCCGGTAAACGTATATTACGGTCGTACTGCAATACGGTATTTCCGTTATGCTCAATTAACAGTTGTTCTGCCATTTACTTACTTGCCTTTGACTGCCCGGCAGTCTGTTGCTGGATAAACTCTTCAATCAGCGGAACAGGTACTGCACCGATCTGTTGCACCTTGAGCTCACCCTTTGGGGAATAGATTAAAAAAGTTGGTGTCCCTGCCCAATGCTCACCCGTCGAATCATAAAAGAACACGGCCACATCTTCGGGTTCTCCCAGGATATTGGGGAAATTTAGCTTGTGTTCCTTGATAAACCCTTCAGCAGCCTTTTTATTGGCCTGGCCGTCCATAGACACCCCCAACACTATGGCATCCTTATTTTTATGTTTGAGGTGAAACTCATCATAGTGCCTGGCCTCTTTATTACATATCAGGCAATCAGAGGCCCAGAACATCACAATGGTCCATTTTCCCTTTCCGGTATATTGCTCAATCGTGGCCGGTTTACCAGAAAAATCGGTCATGGTTTTGGCCGACACACTGCCAATCGAGATAACCAGAAAACAGAATACTGATGTGATAATTTGTTGTAAGACTCTCTGCATGATATTCACTCCTTGTCGATGGTGAGATTCTACCCTAAGCGGGACAATTACGATATTGACAAAGCTGTGACTGGCGCCCCCGGCACATGGTTCCGTAAAACCCACTTGCCTGTAGTAATATTCCATGACCACTGAACAAAATGGTGATCCAGAATGCAGATTTATGTGTTGCGCCACGGCCAGACCAATTACAACTTAAAGGCTTTGTGTAATGGTGACCCCAAAAGGGATGTACACCTGACGCCGGAAGGTATCAAACAGGCGGAAGTAGCTGCTGAAAAGCTTAAAAATGATTCCATTGACTTGATACTGGTCTCAGAACTGCCCCGAACTCGACAAACCGCAGAAATAATCAATCGTTACCACCAGGTGGAAATAGCAGCCAGGTCGGATATTAATGACATACGTTCCGGTTTTGAAGATAGATCTGTGTCTGAATATCAGTCCGCCATAGCAAGAGACCGTTTAAACAGTAAATTCAATGATGGGGAATCCCTGCTTGAACACAAACAACGTATACAGGGTTTTCTAGGCTGGTTGCAAAATCAGAACTTTGCATCTGTACTCATAGTGGCCCATGAAGAAACCCTGCGGGTAGTTGATGCTTATTTCAGGCAATTAGATGATGAAACCATGATCGATCTGCATTTCAGAAACTGTGAAATTTTGCGGTATTCCATACCATGAAATGCAATGGCACTATTGTAAGACTGTTTCCTTTACTCCTGTTACTACCGACAGGTGCATCTGCTCAGCAACCTGCTGAACCTCCCCCATCCTCAGAAAATTTACCGAGACTACAACTGGCACCAACTGAACATATATACCCGCCCTATCTTGCCGATCAAAAGCGAGTTACCTTTGGCCTGCAGGTTTTGCATGTCATGAATAGTACTATTCCAGAAACCAGTAACTCCCGCTTTGCCTTACGCCTTGGGGGGAGACTGGAGTTATTTAACTGGTCAGATGATGAAGACCCTGCACAACAACTTCAGGCTAATCTGGAAGTCGGCTTCCTGGGACATTTTGATATCGATCATTCACAGGACAATATCGGCTGGGATGGCAATTATGGACTGATATTCAGTTATCGCCACAATACCTCGGTGGCCTATCGGTTTGGTTTTTACCACGATTCCAGCCATGTGGGTGATGAATATGCCGAACGCACGGGCCGTAAACGAATCAGTTATACTCGGGAGGAAGTCCTGCTGGGTGCACAATATTCGTTCTCTCCCCGTTGGCAAACCTATTTTGAACTGGGTGCCGGTTATCACCAGGACGAAAAACCCCTGCAGGATCGTTATCGTGTACAAACGGGTCTGCAGTACCAGCAATCTCAATATTCCACTTCTGAAAGACTGGGATGGTATGCAGGAATTGATCTCTCGGCCTATGAGGAAAATGACTGGTCTATCAACCGGGCCCTGCAATTTGGTTTTGCCTTCGATGCCGCCCCTCATGTCTGGCGCATTGCCTTAGATTATTATCGTGGCCGCTCCAGCATTGGTGAATTCTTTCAGTTCGAGGAAGAATATATTGGCTTGAGCCTTTACCTTGATGTATAGGGTCTGTTGAAGTTTTATTCTCGCCACTGTTGAGCCAGAAAACGTGCCAATCAAGGCACGAGGAACGCGGTTTGGTTGTTCCAAATAAGTGACGAGTAACGCCGAGTGGCGCTTTTTCTGGCTCAACCCCTTGGGCTGGGCCGCATTTTCCACCCAACCGCGTTGTCATTTCGCTAATGTAGAATAACTACACGGCGCTCATGACGCCTTGCTGGGCAGAAAATGCGTCTCCAGCAGTGGTGAGAATAAAACATCAGCAGACCCTGGTAAGGTAACTTGTTTGTTGGGTGTATAACAGCTATGTTGATTGATAGAACCGTTCTTACAGGACCCATGCATGCCAGATAACCAGTTTTCCGAGCCCGATGAAGTTGAACTTGCCTTTTACAAAGCTTTCGAAACCTCTGATCTAGATGCCATGATGCAGGTCTGGCTGGATGCCGATTATATAGAATGTATTCATCCCATGAGCCACCGCCTAATGGGTGTACACGCCATCCGGGAAAGCTGGCAGGAAATCTTTAATAATAATGCCGATGTAGAGTTTGAAACGGTGGATACCCGTCGTATCAAACATAAAGACCTGGCCATACATATCGTCAATGAAAACCTGTTGGTTAACGGGGAGAAACGGGTACAGGTCCTCGCAACTAATATCTATGAGAAAACCCCAGACGGCTGGCGCATGATTCTGCACCATGCCTCACCTGCCCCCAAACCAGAAAAACCTTCTACCCTGCACTAATCGCATACACTCAAGCTATTCCGCAGTTTCTTTCACGGTTTATACCTGACCCTGAACGTCACAAAGTGACGCTCAGAGTCACCCCGATCACATCACATCAGACTCGTGATGGTCATCACGCTTGTACACCTTCCCTAAGTTGTTGATTTGATGGATATCACAAAAGTGATGTGATGACCATCACAGTTGGCATGTGAGATGCAACACGTACCGTCAAGAAAGAACGGTTAGGAGTTCTGACAAAGGCAAGCCCATCTGAAAAGAGGGTACGCAAAGTCACCGGTCTAAGGGGCACCACCCTACGACAGCGGGACCGCCGGAACTCAACAGGCAACAAAGCAGTACTCCTGACCTTTGGCAAATAAAAAGTCAAAACATGGAGTACGACAATGAAAAAGTTTAACGCTTGCGCTGATCAATACCGTCCATCGATCCTGAATGTTGGCATACTGGCCATTATCCTGTTCATCACTACCCTGTTTGCGAGTCCTCATGTAAAGGCCGCGACCATGTCGGGTTCTTACCACATGATCGCCAATGGACGTTCCTACCATATTGAGTCACCACCAGCAGGAAAGACCTTTAATGAAAATAATTTTGGCACAGGCTTCCAGTACGAAATGTCTCGTTCCTATGGTAGTAAATGGGTACCTTTTGTAACCAGTTCAGCCTTTAATGATTCATTCAATAATCTTTCCTACTATGTTGGCGCTGGTGAAGCACGTCGTTTCTTTATCAAGGATAGCTGGCATATCGATGTGGGCTATTTTGGATTTTTCATGGCACGCAAGGATTATGATGATTACAAGCCTTTCCCCGGTGTACTACCTGTGGCTTCTGTAGGAACCCGAAATGTTTCTCTGAACATGACTTATATCCCGGATGTAGGTGATCAAGTGGCTGAATTGGTATTCTTCCAGCTCAAGATTTCATTGGAATAAGTAAAAGTTTATTTGCCGCAAGCGTATTTTCCCCGCCACATGGCGGGGTTTTTTTTGCCTACTTACCGTCAGAGTCTGGCGAGTAAGACCGATTTGATTTCATCATTGGTCATGACGATGGGATTGGTCTTCATACTACTACCTCGAGAGTGGGCCACTACATGATCCAGTTCATCTAATTTCACCCCATACTCTCCCAGGCGGGGCAGTTTCATGCGCCCGGTCCAGGCGTGAAGCAGGGCCACCAAGGCAGTTCCGGCTTCATCGTAGCTGGAAAAGTGATGGCCACTGAGGACTGCCGCCACTTTGGCATAGCGTTTCAGACCCGGATTATCTGGTTCACGTTCATTCATAATTCGAATATTGGCTGCCGTGGCCTCGGCCACCAGGGTGCCACACACCACACCGTGGGGAATTGGGTAAAAGGCCCCCAGGGGTGAGGCCAGGCCATGCACCGAACCCAGACCACACTGGGCCAGGGTAATCCCGGAAAGCATGGCTGCATAATGCATTTTGGCGCGATATTCAGCGCTGTCATTCGGTGTTTCATACCAGTGCAACAGGCTGTCTCTGACCGCCCGCAAGCCATCCAGGGCCAGGGCATCGGTAAAAGGATTCGCCTTAATTGAGACATATGACTCCATCAGCTGAGTCAGAGCATCCATGCCATTGGCCGCGATCAGGGCTGGTGGACAACTGGCCAGTAAATCCGGATCCAGCACCGCATATTCCGCCACCAATTTGTCATCCCGGAAGGATTTTTTAAAACCCGCCTGACCATGGGTACTGAGTACCGCATTTTTGGTGGCCTCACTGCCAGTACCAGCTGTGGTGGGAACAGCGATCAGGGGTACAGCTGGACCCTGGTAATCCAGCTCCGGGCCAACCCCTTCCAGATAATCCATCACACTCCGTCCTACCCGTAATAAACCGGCGATGGCCTTGCCAGCATCCAGAGCACTACCGCCTCCGATGGCGATCACTACATCGATGGATTTATCAGCAAAGGCTCTGACCTTCTCGTCCACCAGTTCCGGGGAAGGCTCCCCGGCCACGGCACACTGGTGAATTTCTATTCCCTGCTGTTGCAAGGATTGCTGCAGGCTCTCCCATGCGGGACTATCAGTGAATGACCGGCCACCAGTGACCACCAGGGCAGTTTGTCCAAATTGACGAACCAGACCAGGCAGCTTGTTAATGGCACCTGCACCAAACTCGATACGGGGTAAGCGGGCGATACTAAAACTCATGTTCAAGGGCATTATCCTTTTGGAAAGAGTCCGCTATAAGGAACGCCCTGGCGAGGTTCTGCCATCCAGTCGGCGACGGTATCACGCCAGCGAAGATAATGGGCAGTCTCTTTATGGGCAACAGCCGCCGCCTGATTCGCATAGGCCTCGTAGAGGACAAATCGGCCAGGATCTTCGCTGGATTGCAGAACATCGAACCGGGCATTACCTGCTTCCTGCACCGAAGCCTCGTGATTGAGACGGCTGGCCTCGATGAAATCCTCGATATTTTCCGGCTTGACGTGAACATGGACAATGGTGACATTCATAGGCGGCTCCCTCTGATTATTCTTTTTCCAGTAAACCTGGCCAGTATATCAGCAGCCTGCGCAGAGTCTGAAACCCATTGATTTAGACTGGGTATAAAAAAATTCGATGAGCAAGTGCTTCTCATGGGAATAAAAATCGGGTTAAATGGTTGATTATAGTGATGCAGTTCACATTTCAACTGTATATAAAATGAGCAATTAGGTATACTAGCGCCGAATTGTGATAATACACATAATAAACAGGGTTATAATTATGCACGGACTTACTACTAAAAGCTGCATGGTGGCAGCCTTTCTGCTCCTTATTAATTCGGGTGCCAGCGCTGTCGCCAATGATGACAACACCATCCGTTGGGCCGGTTGTGGAATTACCAAGAAGGCCTTTATGGCGGAGCTGGCCAAGGGCTATGAGAAAAAAACCGGTATCAAGGTCAAGCTTGAAGGGGGCGGCGCCACACGGGGGATTCGTGATACTTCCAGCCTGAAGATCGATATAGGTGGTAGTTGCCGTATGAGCCTACCAGAAACCGATCGCACTGAACTCTATGCCAGCCTGCACCCGGTCGCCTGGGATGCCCTGGCCATTATCGTCCACAAATCCAACCCGGTTAAGAACCTGTCTACGGCCCAGATAAAAGATATCTACGCTGGCAAGGTCACCAACTGGAAGCAGTTGGGCGGTAATGATGCCCCCATTAAACTCTATGCCCGCCAGGGCAATATCTCCGGCGTAGGTTATGCCATTCGCCAGTACATCTTTAAGGATGGAGGTATGGAGTTTCGGACCAAATATAAAGTGCGTTCATCAGGCCCACTGGAAAAGGCCGTTGAAAAAGATCCCAATGCCATGGGTATCACCGGGATCAGTAGTGCCCGTAAACGCGATGTCAAAGTCATCGAGTTTGATGGTAAACAACCCTCCATGGACAACCTGATGAAAGGTAAATATCAGCTCTACCGCCCCCTTTACCTGGTCACCAGTCCCAAGCCATCGAAAAAGGTAAAAGAGTTTATTTCCTTTGCCATGTCACCTGACGGCCGCAAGATCATTCGTAATAACCAGACTGTGCCTTATAAGGATGCGCCTAACCTGATGTCAAAAATGCTGGTGTATGGGTTTGATGTTCGATAATGAACTATCGGATAGCTAAGTAAAAAAGCAGCCTGATGGCTGCTTTTTTATTGTTCTTCTGTTTTGCTAAGTAGTGCGTCGTCCTTAAAATCGATCTTCTTATGACTGATATCGCAAAAGGGTTTAGTGCGAGACGCACCACAACGACAAAGTGCTGCCTTGTTACGAATGACCTTTGACTGACCATCCGTTCCAACTATAATCATCGGCCCTTTTGCCACCAGCATACCATCGGGTCGACAGCTAATAACGAGTACTGTTGCCTGTTCTGAGGTTTCTCCCTTGCTGCTATCAACAATACAACTATCGGTAAAGCCAGATTCTGTATGGCTGCCATCACAAAGGGGTTTATTCTTCGATGCCCCACAGCGACACAGCAACATTTCACCTTCGTACTCGACTAATTCACCAATAGTGTTATAGACACGAAAATTCCCCTGAACCTGTAAGGGGCCATCTTTTAATACGGTAATTATATTTTTAACGGCCACTAAACACTCCATGCCTGAGATGTTTCAATAAGGGATTTAATATAAATATCAAAATCCTTCCCCCATCGAACGCACTACCAGAAACCAGTATAGCGGAATCCCACTATTACGGATTAATTGTACCAATGATTGCCATTACTCAACCCGACAGGCCTCGGCAAATTCAAGGCGGGGACTGCGCGGATGAAGCCTGTCATGATCACCATAACCAAAGGCACAGATAAAGATCGATTTTGTTTTTCCATCAGGGAAAAAGGCTGCATCCAGTTTTTCAAAATTCACCCCGGACATAGGACCGGCATCCAGGCCCAGACTACGGATTGCCATGATCAGATAGGCCCCCTGCAAGCTGCTATTCAGAAATGCCGAATGGCGAATCTTTTCTTCATTCCCAGCAAACCAGGAACGGGCATCGGTATGGGGAAACAGTTTTGGTAACTGCTCATAAAACTCCAGATCCATGGCAATGATCGCCACCACAGGTGCCGACATGGACTTGTCCACATTGCCTTCATTCAGGCAGGGCTTGAGTTTCTGCTTTGCCTCATCTGAAGTCACAAACACCAGCCGGGCCGGACAGCTATTGGCGGCGGTCGGGCCCATTTTCATCAGATCATAGATTTCACGAATCTGATCTTCATTGACCGGTTTATCCTGCCAGTAACTGAAACTGCGTGCCTCACGAAACAGGGTGTCCAACGATAGGTTATCAAGCGAATGACTCATACAAAAACTCCAGTAAACAAAGATGCAGCGATAATAACCAAACCCCGCTTAATCACAACCATGGGTTTGTCATGGGTTTACTGACAAGCTGTCGTGTATCATTCTACAATCCTGACACACAACAATTCATAAAGGTCCAGCATGTTCCCACTCCACGACGACAACCCCACCCAGCGCTTTCCCTTCATCACCATTCTATTCATCGTCGCCTGCTTAGTGATCTTCTTCTGGCAACTATCACTGGGTAAAAATGGTCACGGTGCCATCGTCGTACTCGGTGCCACCCCTGCCTTCCTGTTCGGACACCAGCCCTACCCCGCCGCCGAAGTCCTACCCGTGTGGACCACCGCCTTCAGCAGTATGTTCCTGCACGGCGGCTGGATGCACCTGCTTGGTAACATGCTGTATCTCTGGATCTTCGGTAACAACATCGAAGACGCCATGGGCAAACGTCGCTTCATCCTGTTCTATCTCACCTGTGGCATCGCCGCCCTCATGGCCAACGCCCTGCCCAACACCCACTCCGCCATCCCGATGATCGGCGCCAGCGGTGCCATCTCCGGTGTCCTCGGTGCCTATCTATTACTCTTTCCCCATGCCCGCGTCCTCGTTGCCATCCCATTGGGTATTTTTATTCATACCACGCGCATCCCTGCCGCCTGGGTACTGGTGCTCTGGTTTGTGTTGCAGGTGTTCAATTCTATGATGACCTCTGGTCAGCAAGGTGGTGTGGCTTGGGGGGCGCATATTGGGGGGTTTGTGGCGGGGATGGTGTTGGTGCCGTTTTTTAAGAGGCGGGGGGTTAGGCTGTTTACACCTAGGAGGAGTTGAATGGGGTTGGTGGTTGTTTCTTTTTAATTTGAGTCGACTATCGTCGAGCTGGATCTAAGTCAGGTCTCGTCCTGACAGACGAGGTACTTTTGTTTCGGCAAAAGTACCCAAAACCATTGCCTCCAAAGATGGCGCAAGCGTGTGTTCGGGTTTTGGTTTTTTGTTGAGCATTGGCAGAAGGGGCATCCCAGCCCCTCTGCCAATGCGGCGGCGTCCATGCCGCCACTTATCTGATTATAATAAACCAAAATCCAAACACGGGCCATCGTAGGGGATTGATCCACTAGATTGGTAGGAGTAGGCTTATTTTGAAGTAGCTTCAAACTTTTCAAATCAGAACCATATGGATAATGGAAAACTAAACAATCTAGCACTTCTTCTTGGTATTATACTTGTAGCAATAATGCTGAATGGCTGTGCAGCACCAAGTTACTGGCCAGAGGTTCATGGCAGGGTACTGGACGAAACCACCGACCAGCCAATTGAAGGCGCCATCGTGGTAGCCAAATGGCGAGGTTATAGCAGTCATGCCTTTATACAGGTTCGTAGCACTTGTTATCACATTGAAACCGCGACTACAGATAAAATGGGGCGTTTTACCTTTCCCTCACGTATGGATGGAATAAGTACCGTGCAAAGAAGGTTTGTGGCCTATCGTGTTTATAAAGCCGGTTATGTCACCTCAGATAAAACATATGAGAAAGAAATTTATGAAAAAAAATTAAAATACCTTAAACCATTTAATGGTACAAATGAGGAGCGACTAAAATATTTGGTCCAGTTTGGAGATGTGATTAGGTGTGCAAATGCTGATGACGCAGACAAGAAGTTGGTAATAGTTAAAGAGAAGTTATATAACGAAGGTAGATTTCTGCCTGACACAAAAAAAGGGTTAGAGTATGCAGATACTCTATTGTTTGGATTTGAGTCTCGAAAGTATGGTCGAGAAGAAGCCCATAAAAGACGTGATAAGAGATTGAGGAAAGGGTATGGAATATATTAAGAATGTTTCTTAATTCATTGCCCCTTCTCTATGTACTTATGGATTACGCTTAGCTTACCCACCCTGGAGTTCCTTCTCTTTTAAACATGATAGTCAATTCGTTTTGGGGTTTGGCCGACTTTGATGGCGCGTGTTTGGGTTTTGGTTTTTCAATATAAAATTAGGAGGCCACAAGGATGTGGCCGTGTGAAGCAGCCGGGCCAGGGATGGCCCGTCTGCGAACCTCAACAAAAAACCAAAACCCAAACACACGTCTGCGCCATCTCAGGAGGGGCACTTTTTGGGTACTTTTTGGTGCTTCAAAAAGTTCCTCGTCTGTCAGGACGAGACCTGACTTAGATCCAGCTCGACGATAGTCGACTCAAATTAAAAGATAATGCCAAGAACCCATCTGATCACCACCCCCCTACCCCCTCCTGCAAGGAGGGGGAGAATAAAACCCCATTCATACCCTATAATACCCACAAACCAAGCAACCCCAAACCACCCATCTATGTCCCTCACCATCGCCGAAGCCCTGAAACAAGCAACAACGCAACTCCAGGCCGTGAGTGACTCCGCCCGCCTCGACGCCGAGGTTCTCCTTGCCCATGTTTTAAAAAAAGACCGCGTGCATTTTCTGACCTGGCCCGAGAAACCGATCTCTGAATTAACCTACAAAGTCTTTCTCGATCTGGTAAACCGCCGTGTCGAAGGAGAACCCATTGCCTATATCATCGATCAACAGGAGTTCTGGTCTATCAAGTTACGGGTCACACCCGATACCTTGATCCCAAGACCAGAAACGGAATTGCTGGTGCTAGAGGCATTGAACCTGTTGAAGGAGGATGAACGTTATAAAATTGCTGACCTTGGTACGGGCAGTGGTGCGATTGCGATTGCGATTGCCAGTGAACGGCCACTCTGCACAGTAATTGGAATAGATCAGTCACGCATGGCGGTGAAGGTAGCGGATCGGAATGCGGCCAGTCTGGGACTCAAGAATGTCACGATTCGACAGGGTGACTGGTTGACGGACTTTGCTGATCACAGTCTGGATATGATCGTCACCAACCCACCGTATGTGGCGGAAAATGATCCCCATCTTGCCGAGGGGGATGTCCGTTTTGAACCCTCATCGGCCCTGCTGGCCGGTCCAGAAGGGATGAATGAATACCGCAAGATCATTCCCGAAGCGGTACGATGCCTCAAGAAACACGGCTGGATATTGCTGGAGCACGGTTATGACCAGCAGGACAAGTTGCTTGATCTCTTAACAGCGGAAGGTTTCACGGAAGCCCGTGGAATAAAGGATTATGCGGGACAGCCACGGGTCATTATTGCCCATACCTGATCACCCTGCCCTATATCTGACACTATTTACGCGGTTTAAACCCCTTGCACTTGGCCGCCAAAAAGGTAGGCTTTGTATATGCGAGTCGATAGATGAATAACCAGATAAAACATCGTGAAATTCAGTTTGATGCCATGCACCCGGATCCCAACCAGGCGCAAAGTGCCATGTTATTGCTGGCCGATGTCACCGGTATCGAAAATTCCACGGTGCAAACACCGACCAGCCTGTTGGTTAGCTATGATGTGAGCCTGATTACCCTGGATGATATTCTCACGGAGCTGACCGACGAAGGGCTTCATATCTATAACTCCCTGCTCTTTAAACTCAAACAGGCCCTCTACAGTTATACCGAGCAGACCCAGAGGGCCAATATTGCCGATAACCAGAAGACCTCCAGCCGCAAGATGCATGTTAAACAGTATCAGCGTCGTCCCCATGGCTGTCGCGATCAACGACCACATCACTGGCGTGACTATCTATAAATAAGGTTAACCCTTTTATCTTTTCCCTTTTCCCTTTACTCTGCCCCTATGGATGACGAACGCCTGCTCCGTTATGGTCGACAGATCATGCTGCCCCAGATTGATATCGAGGGACAGGAAAAACTTGCCCAGTCAACGGCCCTGATCATTGGTCTGGGTGGCCTGGGTTCACCCATTGCCATGTACCTGGCCACCGCCGGAGTCGGTCATTTAATCCTGGTCGACTTTGATGAGGTGGAACTTTCAAACCTGCAACGCCAGATCATTCACCACAACAAAGACCTGGGCCGACCCAAGGTAGAATCAGCTAAAGATACCCTGTTGTCCCTTAACCCAGAGACTCGAATCACCTGCATCAATGAAAAGCTGGATGAGGCCGAACTGACTGAACAGGTCCGACAGGCCGATGTGGTACTGGATGGAAGCGATAATTTCACTACACGTTTTATGGTTAATCGGGTCTGTGTGAAACAAAAGACCCCCCTGGTGAGCGGTGCGGCCATTCGCATGGAAGGTCAGATCGCGGTTTTTATGAACAACCTGCCCGATAGTCCCTGTTATCAATGTCTATATAAAGAAGAAGGCGAAGAAGAGACTCGCTGCAGTGAGACCGGTGTGCTGGCCCCGGTAGTCGGTATCATCGGCAGCCTCCAGGCCACCGAGGCCATCAAGATATTATCTGATATTACTGATGAATCAACAGGTTGGATTTTGATCATGGATGCCCTGCGTCAGGAATGGCGCAAATTGAAACTTGCCAAAGATCCCAACTGCCCTATTTGCGGTTAATTTCCGAGCAAACTGCTCAACTTTTTTCACCATCATCCGGCTCTAAGCCATTGACTTCTAGTGAAAACCAATCCCCTATTTTTAATGTTCAATTAAAGTCCTACACCAGTTTGGCCGAAAAGTATTTAGCAATTCCTGTTTCAACCACCTAATCAAAAAGGAGGGTCGTCATGAGACGCCTATTTTTATCTACTTCTATGCTGGTTATGTCCAGCCTGGCATTTGCCCCTGCTTCAGCACTTGCCGCTAAAAAGGTTTCGCCAAAAAAGGTCAGCGGTGCCGTCACCGTTAGTGCCAAAAAGGCCAAACAGCTGTTCGACAAAGGTGTGGTATTCGTCGATGTTCGTAAAGACAAAGACTATGCTGCCGGTCGTGTACCTGATGCGGTTCATATCGAACTGAAAAAGGTCTACAGTAAAGATACTCTGGGTAAGGTTGTTAAACCCGGTCAGGCGGTAGTCATTTACTGTAATGGTCACAGCTGTCTACGTAGCTCCAAGGCTGCCAAGCAAGCCGTTTCATGGGGTTTTAATAAAGTTTATTACTTCCGTGATGGCTTCCCAGCCTGGAAGAAAAGCGGCTATCCAGTGGAATAATTCAAACTGGAGATGCTAAAAAATGTTTAGAAGGCTTGTTGTTATGACGTTAAAAGCACGCATACTCCTTCTGACTTTAACCAGTATTCTGTTGGTCGTGGCCGTCCTGGTGACGACCAGCAGAATGACTACAAATGAAGTCAAAGGGCAATTTGAGGAGGCAACGATCAGCGGTGAACGCCTGCTATGGCGTATGATCCTGACCAACCAGATGGATCAGATGGAATCCAATGCTACCGCCCTGGCCCGTGATCGTGACACACGTAATGCATTAAAAGACAAAGACCTGGAGGCACTGGCTGATAATGTCCAGACCACCTTCAATCTCCTACAGGCATCCAATGTATTAACCGGTCTGCTGATTACCGATCTAGAAGCGAATCCTCTGGTTACCCTGCCAGCCGAAATGAAAATGAGTGAAAACAATCTGGCCAAAAAGACCCTGGAAAGCGGCAAGGTTCAACGGGGTGTTATTTTTAACGAAACCGGCACTCCGGTAATTGCCGTAGCTTTTCCGCTATTAATTCGTGGCCAGGCCATTGGTACCGCCGTCTATATCCGCAATCTGGAATCAGCCGTCACACAGATGAAAAAGGGTAATGAATCTGATGTCGTCCTTTTAAATAGTAACGCCGGTATCATAAACAGTACCAATGAAGCCATGTTTAATGGTATTGATTATCTGGCCCCTGCACTCGGTGAACAGGGCTTTATGGTTAGAGGTTTTGAAAGTGATACCTTCGCTGTTGTAACCCATCCCATTTATGATATTAATTACAAGGCCAGGGGACACCTGGTTACCTTAAAAAACCATACTGAAAGCTTTGCCAAACAAGCACAGTTAAACTGGTTATCTATCATTGTCACAGCCACCATCATTGTCGTCATGATCTTGTTTATGTTCTGGTATATAAACCGCAACTTTAGCAAGCTCAACGCCATTATTCGTGTTGTTAAGGATGTGGCGACCGGCGATCTGACCCCAAAGGCAGTGAAAAGCGATATCGAGGATGAAACCGGACAGTTGACCAATGCCATGGCCGCCATGCTGGACAACCTCGGTGTCATGGTGGTGGAAATCAATAAAACCACCATCATGCTGGCCAGTTCCAGTGAAGAGCTGACCAATATCTCTACCGAAACAAACAAGAGTATTGAAAAACAGCTAGCCGAAACCGCCCAGGTGGCCACGGCCATCAATGAGCTGGCGTCTACAGCACAGGAAGTGGCTAAAAATGCCTCAGATGCGGCAAGTGCCGCTGATGCCGCCAACCAGGAGGCGCAAAAGGGCGCCCAAATTTCTACCAGTCTGACAACGGCGATCACTAACCAGATTAATGAGACCAATCAGGTTGCCGAATCATTGAAACGTTTGCAGGAACAGGCCAACAAGATCTCCGATATCATGGGCGTAATTAATGACATCGCAGAACAGACCAACCTGCTAGCCCTGAATGCAGCGATCGAGGCGGCCCGTGCCGGTGAACAGGGACGAGGTTTTGCGGTGGTAGCCGATGAGGTTCGTACCCTGGCAACCCGTACCCAGGCCTCTACCAAGGAAATTGAAGAGACCGTCTCCAAGTTATTATCTGAAACTGACTCCACAGTGGAAACCATGAAATCGACCCTGGAAGAATCCAGTAAGACTCAGGGTTTTGTCGAAGAAACCACCACAGGCCTCAACACCATTGCCACTTCGGTGGATAACATCAATCAGATGATTACCCAGATTGCCACCGCCACGGAACAACAAACGGCCGTGACCGAGGAAATTGATCGTAATGTGGTCAACATTACGCAGCTTGCACAAAAAGTTGCTGATGATGGTAAACATACAACGACAGCAACACAGGAAATGGCCCAGCTGGCAGCACAGCTTGATAAGCTGGTGAATCAGTTCAAGACAAAACACAATTAGCCTTTTCTCAACCAGAAAGAAAAAATGGGAGCATATGCTCCCATTTTTATTCAGTGGCGTGTGGGATTCGGTGGCGCTTCAGTCGAGACATCTCCAGCAAACAATTGTTCAGCATCCACACTATCAAACTCATACTTCTGATTACAAAACTCACAGGCCACCCGCACACCGCCCTGATCCTTGATTATCTCCTTCACTTCGGCGTGGCCCAGGGTTCGCAGCATATTGGCCACTCGATCACGGGTACAGGTGCAACGAAAACAAATAGGTTCTTCCTCAAAAATACGCACATCCTCTTCATGATAAAGCCGGTGAAATATCTCCTGATGGGGCAAGTGCAACATTTCTTCCGATTTGATGGTGGCGCTAAGGTGATAAACCTTGTCCCAAAGCAACTGTTCATGTTCATGCCAGTCACTGGGTAGTTTCTGTATCATCAGGCCCGCAGTATGCAAATGGTCTGCACTTAACCAGAGATAGGTCTCCAGCTGTTCTGATCGGATCAGGTAATCGGTCAGGGCATCGGACAGGGACTGACCAACCAAATTAACAATACTCTGGTAGCGTTCCTTACTTTCTTCCGGTTCCAGTGTAATCACCAGTCTGCCATTTCCAACCAGTGATGGCATGTCTTCCGGTACCACTTCATCACACTGCGCAATACCACGCAGGGCATGACCATCAATACATTCCACCATCATCAGTTTAAGTGGTCCTTCACCTTGAAGTTGTAAAGTCATTCGGCCTTTCATTTTCAAGGTTGAAGAAAGTAATGCTGCTGCCGCCATCATCTCTCCAAGCAGGTCCTGAACCGGTTTGGGGTAGCTATGACGTTCCAGTATGGCCTGCCAGGTTGCACTCAGCTGTACACTGGCACCACGAATTGGGGCCTGTTCAAATAAAAAACGTTGTAAGGTATCGCTCATAATAAATATAAAAAAATCTTTGACCACGGGGAACCCACTAACGAAAACTATAGAATGATTAAGTAATTCCCCGTGTCCCCCGTGGTTAAAATAGATGTTAGAGACCTAATTTTTTCTTAAGAAGTTGATTGACCTGACCTGGGTTGGCCTTGCCACCGGTCTGTTTCATTACCTGGCCAACAAAAAAGCCCATCAGCTTATCCTTGCCACCTTTCAGTTGTTCAACCTGTGCTGGGTTGGCGGCAATAATTTCGTCCAGCACCGCTTCGATGGCGCCGGTATCGGTAATCTGTTTCAGTCCTTTCTTGTCGATAATGGCATCGGCATCACCTTCACCGTTCCACATGGCTTCAAACACCTCTTTGGCAATCTTGCCAGAGATAGTGTTGTCGGTAATACGCTTGAGCATTCCCGCCAGCATATCGGCACTGACCGGTGATTCGGAAATGTCCTTGCCCTCTTTATTCAGGGCTCCGGCCAGGGATACATTCACCCAGTTGGCCGCCAGCTTGGCATCAGCACAGGCCTTTGCCGTGGTTTCAAAATAATCGGCGGTCTCGCGATCTGCTGTCAGCTGATTGGCATCTTCGCGAGAGAGTTTGTATTCCTCCACAAAACGATTACGCTTGGCATCGGGCAGTTCCGGCAGGCTGGCCTTTACTTCATTGAGTAAGTTCTCACTCACCTCAACCGGCAGTAAATCCGGGTCGGGGAAGTAACGATAATCCATGGCCTCTTCCTTACTGCGCATGGAACGGGTTTCGTCCTTGTCGGCATCATACAGGCGGGTCTCCTGGGTAATCTTACCGCCTCCTTCGAGCACATCGATCTGCCGTTCCACTTCAAAGTTGATGGCCTTCTCCACGAAGCGGAAGGAGTTGATGTTCTTCAGCTCAGTACGGGTGCCAAACTCTGCCTGACCGACCGGGCGCACTGATACATTGGCATCACAACGAAAAGAGCCTTCCTGCATATTGCCGTCACTGATACCCAGATAGGTCACTAGGGAGTGCATTTTTTTCATGTAGGCCACGGCCTCTTTGGCCGAGCGCATGTCAGGCTCAGAAACTATCTCGAGCAGCGGGGTTCCGGCACGGTTGAGGTCGATACCAGTCATACCGTGAAAATCTTCATGTAGCGATTTACCCGCATCCTCTTCCAGGTGGGCACGGGTCACACCAATAATTTTTGTTGTGCCATCCTCAAGTTCAATCTCCAGTTTGCCCGTCTCCACGATGGGCAGTTCGTACTGGCTGATCTGATAGCCCTTGGGCAGATCGGGATAGAAATAATTCTTCCGCGCAAAAATGGAGATGGGGGCAACTCTGGCACCAATGGCCAGGCCAAACTTGGCCGCCATCCTGACAACCTCTTTATTTAATACCGGTAGGACTCCGGGTAAGCCGAGGTCAACGGCACAGGCCTGGGTATTGGGCTCGGCACCATACGCCGTAGGTGCCCCTGAAAATATTTTACTCTTGGTGGCCAGTTGGGTATGGATCTCAAGGCCGATGACTGTTTCCCATTGCATAATTCTGCTTCCGAAATGTATTCAAGGATTATTTAAATGACTCAGGCATTTTGTTGTGCCAGTCGGTAACCTGCTGGTATTTGTGGGCCACATTCAGCAATCGTGACTCTTCAAAATAATTACCAATAATCTGCAGTCCTACCGGTAAATTCTGTGAAAAGCCTGCAGGGACTGACATGCCCGGCAATCCGGCCAGGTTCACCGCGATGGTGTTGATATCTGACAGGTACATGGTAATGGGGTCATCGACCTTCTCCCCAATATTGAAGGCCACGGTTGGTGTGGTTGGGGCCATGATCACATCGACCTTTTCGAAGGCCTGTTTGAAATCATCACTGATCAGACGACGAATTTTCTGTGCCTTGAGGTAATAGGCATCGTAGTAACCGGCTGACAGGGCATAGGTGCCTACCATAATGCGGCGCTTCACTTCGGAGCCAAAGCCTTCGCCACGGCTCCTTTTATATAGGTCTTCCAGATCCTGAGGGTCTTCACAACGATAGCCGAACCGGACCCCGTCAAAACGGGACAAATTGGAGGAGCACTCGGCCGGGGCCACCACATAATAGGCCGGGACCGAGAGGCTACTGTTCGGCAGACTGATATCCACCACTTCGGCGCCGAGCTTTTTATATTCTTCAATGGCCGCCTCGACGGTCTTACTCACCTCGGCATCCAGGCCTTCGGCAAAATATTCTTTAGGCAGGCCAATCTTCAGACCTTTGATGTCGTCATTAAGATTCACCGTATAGTCGGGTACCGCCATATCCAGACAGGTGGAATCCCGCTCATCGAAGCCCGCCATAACATTCAACATCATGGCAGAGTCTTCTGCGGTCTGGGTCATGGTCCCGGCCTGATCCAGGCTGGAGGCAAAGGCGATCATGCCGTAACGAGATACCCGGCCATAGGTTGGTTTGATACCCGTAATGCCACACAGGGCCGCCGGTTGGCGAATGGAACCTCCGGTATCTGTACCCGTAGCACCTGCAGCCAGTCGACCTGCCACACAGGCAGCAGAACCACCAGAGGATCCGCCAGGAACGGTTTTGGTATCCCAGGGGTTTTTGACCGGGCCATAGAAACTGGTTTCATTGGAAGAGCCCATGGCAAATTCATCCATGTTGGTCTTACCCAACATTACACTGCCTGCCTGATTAAACCTTTCGATGACCGTGGCATCATAGGGAGCAATAAAATTATCCAGCATTTTTGAACCACAACTGGTCCGTACTCCATTGGTACAGAAAATGTCCTTCTGGGCCAGGGGAATCCCGGTCATTGGCACTGCTTTACCACTAGCTATTAGCGCATCTGCTTCTCTGGCCTGGGCCAGGGCCTGCTCTTCCACAACCGTTATATAGGAATTAAGCTGTGGATCTAGCTGCTTGATTCGTGCCAGATAGGCCTGGGTCAATTCTTCACTGGAAAATTCTTTTGCCTGTAGTCCTTTCGACAACTCGGCAATGGTTTTGTGATGCATACTCTTACTCAAATTTCGGGCTAATTAAATAAATATTCTGTGGAAAATAACAGCTGCGATGTTTGCACCTATTCGATAACCTTGGGCACCAGAAACAGGCCATTCTCCACGGCAGGGGAAATCTTTTGAAAATGATCTCGCTTATTAGACTCAGAAGGCTCATCATCACGAAGACGTTGCAGAGTATCCAATGGATGTGCCATCGGTGTCACATTATCCGTATTCACTGTCCCCATTTGCTCGACCATATCCAGAATATTGGTTAAGTTATGAGCATAATTTGGAATATCCTCCTCATCAATGGCCAAACGGGCGAGGTGGGCTATTCTTTTAACTTCAGTATTGTCCAGTGACATACACTTGCTCCTGTTAATACAACTATTGTGACCGGGCTAAAGAATGCAGAACTTACCATAGATGGTAACTTGCCCAAAGCCTTGCACTTGATTAAAGTTACGAACCTGGTGAGACGATATAATCTTTGCCTACAATTACAATAAACATTACAACCATTTTAAAGACGAGCGACTATGTTTGAGAGCCTTCGGGGATTATTCTCCAACGATATTTCCATTGACCTTGGTACAGCAAATACACTCATTTATGTTCGTGGCAAAGGCATTGTCCTGAACGAACCTTCTGTGGTAGCTATTCGGCAAGAACGCGGTCCCGGTGGCCCCAAAAGTATCGCGGCTGTCGGTGCCGAAGCCAAGCGTATGTTGGGCCGAACCCCTGGTAATATAGTTGCCATCCGTCCGATGAAAGACGGTGTGATTGCCGACTTCACTGTTACTGAAAAAATGCTTCAGTACTTTATTAAAAGCGTCCATGAAACTAAATTCCTGCGCCCCAGCCCCCGTGTCCTGATCTGTGTACCCTGTGGTTCCACCCAGGTGGAACGCCGTGCAATTCGTGAATCCGCAGCTGGTGCTGGTGCCCGTGAAGTTTACCTGATTGAAGAGCCCATGGCAGCAGCCATCGGCGCAGGCATGCCAATTAATGAGGCCCGCGGTTCCATGGTACTAGATATCGGTGGTGGTACCACCGAGGTTGCCGTGCTGTCCTTGAGTGGTATTGTTTATTCCGCCTCGGTTCGAATCGGAGGTGACCGTTTTGACGAAGCCATTATCAATTATATTCGCCGCAACTATGGCAGCCTGATTGGTGAATCCACAGCAGAACGACTCAAAAAAGAAATCGGTACGGCCTATCCAGGTAATGAAATTCGGGAAATGGAAGTACGTGGCCGCAACCTGGCCGAAGGTGTACCCCGTCGCTTTAACCTCAATAGTAATGAGATTCTGGAAGCCCTTCAGGAACCCCTGACTGGCATTGTCAGTGCCGTCAAAACCGCCCTGGAACAAACTCCGCCCGAGCTGGCCTCGGATATTGCTGAGAGAGGCATGGTACTCACCGGTGGTGGTGCCCTGCTACATGATCTGGACCGCCTGTTGATGGAAGAAACCGGTCTGCCCGTGATTATCGCCGAAGATCCCCTGACCTGTGTGGCACGTGGTGGTGGCCGCGCCCTGGAAATGATGGATGAGACGGGTGGCGAGCTGTTCAGTACAGAATAATTATTAAATGGCTTGAACAACACATTCTCAAACAAGGCCGAGATGATGGCCAATTCAATAAAATTAAGCACCCGCCGATAGCATTACTATAATGCTATTGGTGGTTTGTGTGCAGAATTTTAAATTTTTGGGAGCGAGAACATAAAACTGGCAATTCAACAGTCTTCCCTCGGCCTACGGCTTTTTTTGCTGGTCTCACTGTCGATCACACTGATGACCCTGGATCACCGTTTTCATCACGTTGATCAACTAAGGGCCAGTCTCTCGCTGGTCATTTACCCTATTAGATATATTGTTAATATGCCCTCAGACATGGGTAACTGGGCCTCCGATGCCTTTAAAACCCGTAAAACCCTGCAGGAAGAAAACCTGGATCTGAAAACCAAAAACCGCCTGCTTACTGCGGAATTGCAAAAATTTAATTATGTGAAAACAGAAAACCTGCATTTACGGGCCCTGCTCAAATCCTCAAAGAAATTCGATAATAAAGTACTGATTGCCGAACTGCTTTCGGTCGATCTTGACCCATATAAAAGGCAGGTGGTGATTAACAAAGGCAGCAAGCACGGAGTTTATCCTGGCCAACCCATGGTCGACGCCCAGGGGGTGATGGGGCTTGTGACCAATGTCGGCATTCTCTCCAGTACCGCCCTGTTGATTACCGATCCTGATCACGCCCTTCCCATTCAGTTATTACGTAATGGCCTACGTGCCATTGCCAAGGGAACGGGTTCTGCTAACCAGTTTGAACTTGAAAGTATCCCAAACAATTCGGATATTAAAGTCGGTGATGAGTTTGTCACATCTGGCCTGGGATGCATTTTCCCAACCGGCTATCCCGCCGGCCGGATTGTCGAAATCAACACCGACCCCAGCCTGCCATTTGCCGAGGTCATTGTAGAACCAGCCGCCGCACTGGATCGCTCCAGGGAAGTACTGTTGGTCTGGCCTTCTGATGAAAGGCAAAAGGACACCAACGATCCCTGCGCACACCTCAAGGAGGCGAAAAGTGAGTGAACAACGTCGTGGTACGGGCGTCATTATTCTGAGCTTTATTATCGCCTTTTTCCTGCTGATGATGCCCTTGCCCAATTGGGCACAACTGCTTCGCCCGGAATGGGTAGCTATGGTCGTCATCTACTGGAGCATGGCCCTGCCTAATCGGTTTGGTGTTGGCTTTAGCTGGTCAGCCGGGCTGATAGTTGATGTGATCCGTGATTCCCTGTTAGGCCAGCATGCCCTGGCCCTGGCCATCGTATCGTTTATAACTATTCGGTTACACCAACGGATCAGGGTATACCCTCCTGGTCAACAGGCCCTGACCATTTTCCTGGTTATGATTATCAATTATCTCATTATCCTGTGGATTAGAGGCATAATGGGACAGGCCCCAAATCTATGGCAGGTGCTGGTACCCGCACTCACCACTGCACTCATGTGGCCGGCCGTATTTATTGCCATGCGCTTTTTACGACGCCAGTTCCATGTCACCTGATCGATTATGGCCCATCTAGATTCGTTATCACTTCGCGACCCGCTTAAAGAATCCCTGCTATTCAACAAGCGATTGATGTTTATGATCGGATTTATTTCTCTACTAACACTGATTCTTCTGGGGCGACTTTTTCAGCTGCAGGTTCTCAATAATGCCCATTACTCTACCCTGTCCGAAAAAAACCGGGTCAATATTCTACCCATAGCCCCTACTCGAGGCCTGATTTATGACCGTAATGGTGTCCTGATTGCCCACAATATTCCAAGTTTTTATATCAACATCATCCCGGAAAGGGTGGAGAACATGGATGAGACCCTTGCGTTGCTTAAACAACTCATTACCCTGACACCACGGGAACTAAAACGCTTTAAAAGGCAGTTACGCCGCAAAAGAAAGTTCGTCAGTATTCCCTTGCGTTATCGTCTGAATGAAGCCGAGGTGGCCAGGGTATCTGTCAACCAGTACCGTCTACCGGGCGTACAAATCAAGTCTGAGCTGTTACGCCATTACCCGGTTGGTGAACTCATGGCCCATGTTGCCGGTTATGTGGGCCGAATTAGTGAAAAAGATTTACGGGTATTGAATACACGGGAATACAGTGCCTCCAGCCATATTGGTAAAGTCGGTATTGAAAAGTTTTATGAGAATATCCTGCATGGCAGTATTGGCCACCAGCGAGTCGAAACCAATGCCCAGGGACGCATTATCAAGGTTCTCGAGCGTACGCTGCCGACACCAGGCAAAACCCTCTATCTGAATGTCGATTCCAATCTACAGTCGGTCGCCTACAAGGCCTTTGGTGATAACAACGGTGCCCTCATGGCCATTGATCCTGTTACCGGAGCAGTACTTGCCATGGTCAGCGCCCCATCATATGACCCAAATGTTTTTGTACATGGTCTGGAGGCAGATGATTATCAGAAAATCACCAAATCCCCTCGCCGCCCACTGTTTAACCGGGCATTGCAGGGACAATATCCTCCCGGTTCAACACTCAAACCTTTGCTTGGCCTTGCTGGACTGGAGCTCGATGAAGTCTATGCCCACAACCCGATAGACTGTAAAGGCTGGTACATGCTGGAAGATGATGTCGATGAACGTCGCTATCGTGACTGGAAACGTAGCGGTCACGGTGCGACAAATCTGATCGATGCCATTGCCGAGTCCTGTGATATTTATTTTTATGACCTTTCCTACAACCTTGGTATTGACCGAATTCATCAATATTTGTCTGCCTTTGGAATGGGTAAAATGACCGGGATTGATATGGAAGGTGAACTGACAGGTATTGTCCCCAATAAAGAGTGGAAACGTATTCATTACAATGAAATGTGGTTCCCCGGTGAGACCCTTATTAATGGTATTGGGCAGGGCTTTATGCTTGCCACACCCGTACAGCTGGTGAGTTTCACTGCTGCCCTAACACAGGGAGGTAAAAGGTATAAACCGGCTATCCTTAAAGCCATGCAGGATCCAAAAAGTAAAGTTCTTGAGACTATCGAGCCAGTTGCACTGGAGGCGGTGCACCAAATAAGAATGAATAACTGGGAAGTCATTCTGCGCTCAATGCATAAGGTTGTACATGGTTTCAAGGGCTCTGCCAGAGGCATTAGCCAGGGTATAAAATATAAAATGGCTGGAAAAACAGGTACCTCTCAGGTCTTTGGTATCAAACAGGGGGAACGTTATAGACAGGACAAACTTAGTAAAAAACTCCATGACCATGCCTTGTTTGTTGGGTTTGCCCCCTATAAAAATCCAAGAATTGCCGTTTCTGCCATTGTAGAAAATGGTGGTGGTGGTGGCTCAGTTGCGGCACCTATTGTCAGGAAAGTCATTGATCAGTATTTATTAGGAAAAGTAGATGAACCTCAACCCACTGAGTAATTTAGAATTTGGTGACAACCGGAAACTAAGTGGTAGTGGTCGCTTACTACAACGTTTTAATATCGACGCACCCCTGTTCTTCTCTTTGCTCCTCCTGTCTGTTATCGGCCTAATCGTGTTGTACAGCGCAGGGAGCCAGAGTGAAGCACTGATGTTAAAGCAGATACTGCGATTATTACTCGGCTTTGCTGTCATGATTATCATCGCGCAATTCCACCCTTCGGTACTTTCAGTCTGGACCCCGTGGATATATACCGCAGGGGTACTTATGTTGGTAACTGTATTGCTGGTAGGGGACATTGGTAAAGGGGCGCAACGCTGGTTGAATCTGGGTCTGTTTCGCTTTCAGCCTTCAGAATTGATGAAAATTGCCCTACCTATGATGATCGCCTACTACCTGAGCCAAAGCCCGCTTCCCCCCAGAAAATTCAAACTGGTGGTCTGTGGACTGATACTGATCATCCCTACCGCCCTGGTGGCAAAACAGCCTGATCTTGGAACATCTTTGCTAATTGCCTCATCCGGCATCTTTGCCCTCTTTCTAGCTGGAATTCGCTGGCGCCTGATAATCTCCATGTTGATCATCCTGGCAGCTAGCCTCCCTTTCGCCTGGAACATGATGCATGATTACCAGCAACGTCGTGTACTCACCTTCATAAACCCTGAAAATGATCCCCTGGGAGCCGGATACCACATTATCCAGTCAACCATTGCTATCGGTTCAGGTGGTGTTTATGGCAAGGGTTGGTTGAATGGTACTCAGTCACACCTGGATTTCTTACCTGAGCGTTCAACCGATTTTATTTTTGCGGTACTTAGCGAAGAATTTGGCCTGATCGGCGTGCTACTATTACTAGCAATATATGTATTTATTACAGCGCGTGGCCTGATAATTGCTTCACAATCACAGGATACGTTTACACGGTTACTGGCTGGCAGCCTTACCCTGACATTTTTTGTTTATATTTTTGTCAATATTGGGATGGTAAGTGGGCTTTTACCCGTGGTGGGGGTTCCTCTACCGTTGATCAGCTACGGTGGTACCTCTCTGGTAACAATTATGGCGGGTTTTGGCATATTGATGTCAATTAAAGCCAACCGAAAATTGATTGGTTAATCTGGAAGGAAAATGATTCAAGTTAAGAAATTTATTTTGCCGTGCATGTTGCTGGCCTTAAGTTCACCAAGTGTTGCCTCCACACGTAGTGTTGATCAAGAGGACATGCAAAATTTTATTAATGAAATGACCCGGCAGCATAAGTTTGAACGAGAAGAACTGGAAAAACTGCTTGGCAAGGCCAAGATTCACCAAAGTATACTCGATGCCATCTCACGCCCAGCCGAAGCCAAACCCTGGTATAAATACAAAACCATTTTTCTCAATCCAGCCAGGATCAAAGGCGGCGTTAAATTCTGGAATAACAATGCCCTGACCCTGAAAAAGGCCAGTCAGAAATTTGGTGTACCGCCAGAAATCATGGTGGCCATCATTGGTGTTGAAACCCGTTATGGCCGTCATAAAGGTAGCTTTCCGGTTATTGACTCACTGGCCACCCTGGCCTTTGCCTATCCGCCCCGTAGTGAGTTTTTCAGGGGTGAATTGAAGCAGTTCCTGCTCATGACCCGTGAGGAAAAACTCGATCCTACCAAACAGATGGGTTCCTATGCCGGAGCCATGGGTATGCCACAGTTTATTTCCAGCAGCTTCAGGAACTATGCCGTTGACTTTGATGATGATGGCTTCCGCGACCTCTGGAACAATCCAGCTGATGCCATTGGCAGCGTCGGAAACTATTTTAAACGACATGGCTGGAAAAAAGGTAAACCGGTCGTTGCCCAGGTAAAAACCCATGGCCGACGTTTCAAAAGCTTACTGGGTCGAGATCTCAAGCCACAACATAGCTATAAAAGCCTGAAAAAGTACGGTGTCCAATTCCAGAAAGCCTACCCATCAAAATTACAGGGTACTCTGCTGGAATTTGATAGTGGCACAAAACAGCCAGAATATTGGGTAGGTTGGCAAAATTTTTATGTGATTTCGCGTTATAATCACAGCGCGCATTACTCCATGGCGGTCTATCAACTGGCACAGGAGATTCGCAAACGCCGTTAAAACTTATAAACTGATTGAATTAAATATGTCATTCAGCGCCATTAAAACAGTTTGCCTTACCGCCCTGCCCTTACTGCTCATCAGTAGCTGTGCCTCTTCCCGATATGCAATGAATCAGGATCGCCCGCCTAAGCAGGACATAAAAGTCAGTCATATACCTGATGCCACGCCAAAGCCTGAGCAACCCAGTAAATATGGCAATCCTGAATCCTATGTGGTTTTTGGTAAGCGATATCATGTTATGAAGAAGGCCGATGGGTATCGTCAACAAGGCATTGCATCTTGGTATGGCACTAAATTCCATGGTCATCGTACATCGAGTGGTGAGTCCTATAACATGTACGCCATGACTGCGGCACACAAGACCCTGCCATTACCCAGCTATGTCCGGGTCACTAATCTCTATAACCAGCGCAGTATCGTCGTCCGGGTTAATGATCGAGGTCCTTTTCACGATGACCGTATCATTGACCTGTCCTATGTTGCTGCCAAGAAACTGGGCATGACTGGTAATGGAACCGCCAAAGTCCAGGTCACATATATTGACCCACGGAAAAAACCAGCCAGCCAGCGTGTCTCAGCATTTAAGAACCGGCCATATAATTCAACTCACCTGAAACATGAACAGGCAAAATCACCTGCAAAACAGTTTTTCCTGCAAATAGGTGCATATTCTGAACAAAAAAATGCCGAACAAATGCGCCAGCGAGTCGCAGATTTACTGGAAAACGGTGAAATTAATACCGGCTATAATGTAGAGAGTAAATTATACCGGGTTCGGATTGGACCCCTGGCCAGTGCTCAGGAAGCAGACCAACTGGCAAGCAAACTCAGTCAATCTGGTATTTCAAATTCAAAAGTAATAATAGACTGAAAGCAAGTAATCACAGCTAACAAGCAACATCACAGGTAACTTTTTACGATGACTCTGAGAAAATTTTCAAATCTACTAGTAACAGTTCTACTGTTGAGCACCTCCTTCTCCAGCCAGGCCGTTGTAGAACTAGTACCTGCTCCACCTAAGATCAATGCCAAAGCCTTCATGCTACTGGACTACAATAGTGGCCGAATCCTTGCCGAAAGCAACATCGAGAAACGTATCGAACCCGCTAGTCTGACAAAGCTCATGACCACCTATGCCGTACTGTACGAACTGCGCAATGGCAGTATAAAACTGGATGACGAAGTCAAAATCAGTGAGAAGGCCTGGCGCATGAAAGGCTCGCGTATGTTCGTGGAAGTCAATTCCAAAGTCACGGTGAAAAAGTTGATGATGGGTATGATTGTACAATCAGGTAATGACGCCACGGTGGCCCTGGCAGAACATACTGCGGGCAGTGAGGATTCTTTTGTCACATTGATGAACAAGCATGCCATGAATCTTGGCATGGTCAGCACTAATTTCGAGAACAGCACAGGTTGGCCACATAAAAACCACTATACAACTGTTAGAGATTTATCCATCCTGGCCGGCGCCATCATCAAGGAATTTCCAAAACATTATCAGTGGTATCGGGTTAAAGAATATACCTATAACAAAATTACGCAAAGAAACAGAAATATGTTGCTCTGGCAGGATGAAAGAGTTGATGGAATGAAAACCGGTCATACAGACTCGGCTGGCTACTGTTTGATAACCTCTGCCAAACAGAAAAACATGCGTCTGATATCTATTGTAACAGGCAGTAATTCAGAGCGTGGTCGGGCCCGTGCCAGCCGAAAACTCATTAATTATGGGTTTCGATTTTATGAAACCTTTCTTTACCACAACACAGATGAACCCTTTACTGAAGCTAAAGTCTGGAAAGGTGAAACAGACGTTCTTCCTCTGGGCCTGACTGAACCCTTGTTCATCACAACACCGAGGGGTATGAAGGACAAAGTGACCAATACAGTGGTGATGAATGAAGAAACCCTCACTGCACCTATATCCAAAGGTAGTCGTTATGGGCAGTTGCACATCAAGCTTGGCGACAAGATCATTGCCAAAAGGCACCTGGTGGCCATGCAGGACATCACATCTGGAGGTATGTTTTCTCGCATAATCGACTATTTTTTAATGCTTTTTTAATTAACTATTTAATTAAAATTGAAATACAATAACGGGACGCCAGGTTATTACCTGGCGTTCGATTTTCTGAAGAAAGTATTATGACCGAACAAACTGTATTCCTGAATGGTGATTATGTTCCCATCTCCAAGGCCAAGGTGTCTGTCCTTGACCGCGGCTTTATCTTTGGTGATGGTGTGTATGAAGTCATCCCTGTCTACGGTGGCAAACTATTTCGCTTCGAGGAACATATGCAACGGCTGCAAGACAGTCTGGATGCCATACGCCTGTCAAACCCATACACACTGGATGAATGGCAAAACCTGCTAAGTCGCCTGTTACCTGAAGAAAAGCAGTTTGATCACTCTATCTATCTGCAACTGACACGAGGGGTAGCGCCTCGTGATCATAGCTTTCCAGTAGAAACCCAACCCACTGTTTTTGCCATGGCCAACCGCCTGCCCAGACCTGACCCGATATGGCTAAAACAGGGTGTTGAGGCCGTGACCCTGCAGGATAACCGTTGGCTGCACTGCAACATTAAAAGCATTGCCCTGTTGGCCAATGTCCTCCTGCGCCAACAGGCCATGGATCAACAGGCCATGGAGGCCATTTTGATCCGTGACTCCGTTGTCACCGAAGGGGCAGCCAGTAATGTTTTCATCGTGCAGAATGGTACTGTCAAAACACCAGTAAAGGATCACCATCTCCTACCCGGTATTACCCGCGACCTCATTGTGGAACTGGCCCGAGATAATGGCCTGGCCTGTGAAGAGTGCCAGATTCCTGAATCTGCCCTGCTGGAGGCCGATGAAGTCTGGCTCTCCAGTTCAACCAAGGAAATTTTACCGGTCACCCTCCTCAACCAACAGCCAGTCGGTACGGGAAAACCAGGGCCTATCTGGCAAAAGATGTATACTATCTTTCAGGAATACAAGGATGGGCTACGTCAGTCCGCCTGATAGTGAGCAAGATCATGAGCAAAGATAGCCTGTTGGAATTTCCCTGTGATTTTCCCATAAAAATCATGGGCGATAATTCGACTGAATTTGAAACCGAGATCATTCGCATCGTCCGCCAGCATGTTCCTGATCTGGGCGAAGGTGCCGTTCGCCAGAACCAGAGTGCCAAAGGAAATTATCTGGCCCTGACCGTCACCATCCGCGCCCAAAGTAAGGCACAACTTGATAACTTATACCGAGCTCTCAGTGCCTGTGAGCTCGCCAAAATGGTTCTTTAACCACCATGTCTTCTATCGCTATGAAAGCCGATAAACCCACGGAGCTTCCGGTTTTGCAACTGGGCCAGAAGGAATACCTTCCTGTCTGGCAAGCCATGCAGGACTTCACCCTGAACAGGACAGCAGAAACGCCAGATGAAATCTGGCTGGTCGAACACCCTCCTGTCTACACTCTGGGGCTGAATGGCAAACAGGAACACATCCTGGATGTCGGCCAGATTCCAGTTGTCCAGACCGACCGAGGGGGACAGGTCACTTATCACGGCCCAGGACAACAGGTGGCCTACCTGATGCTGGATCTCAAGCGCCATGGCCTGGGAGTTCGATCCCTGGTTAGCCTGATAGAGCAAAGCGTGATCGATTTATTGGCTGGGTATGGTATTTCCTCTGTCGCCAGACAGGATGCCCCTGGTGTCTATGTCGATGGGGCAAAGGTCGCCGCCCTTGGGCTTCGCATTAAACGGGGCTGCTCTTATCACGGACTGTCACTGAACATCGATATGGATCTGGAGCCTTTCTCACGTATTAACCCATGCGGTTATCAGGACTTGCCCGTCACTCAGCTAAGAGAACTTGGCATTACTGATGATATAAATGTGATTACCCGCGCTTTGCTCAAACATATTGGAAAGCATCTAGCTATTTCACTCAACCCCGTGGTACAGGAAGAAAGGCTTAAAAATGACGGATAAAATCAAATCGGAGACGAATACCCCTCAGGTCAACCCCCTCAAAGGTAAGTCCAAAACCGAGCGTATACCCGTTAAAATCATTCCCCAGGAAGCGCTACCAAAGCCTCGCTGGATCCGTGCCAAGGCCCCAACCAGTCCGGAAGTTAAACGTATTAAGCAAATTCTGCGGGAGCAGAACCTGTATACCGTCTGTGAAGAGGCCGCCTGTCCCAATCTTGGTGAATGCTTTGGTCACGGGACCGCCACGTTTATGATCATGGGCGATATCTGTACTCGACGTTGTCCATTTTGTGATGTTGCCCATGGCAAACCCAAGCCTCTGGACACCGATGAGCCTCGCCACCTTGCTGAAACCATAAAGGCTCTGCAGCTCAAATATGTGGTTATAACTTCAGTGGATCGGGATGATTTACGTGATGGTGGCGCCAGTCACTTTGCTGAATGTATAAAAGCAACCCGATCACTGTGCCCCAATACGGAGATTGAGATACTAGTCCCCGACTTTCGGGGCAGAATGGACAGGGCGCTTGAGCAACTTACCAATACGACCCCGGATGTTTTTAACCATAATCTCGAAACTGTACCCAGACTTTATCGCGCTGCACGACCCGGTGCCGATTATCACTGGTCACTGAAATTGATTCAGCAATTTAAAGAAAACCATCCTGAAATTCCTACAAAATCAGGTATTATGTTGGGGCTTGGTGAAGAACTACAGGAAGTTGAACAAATCATGCAAGATCTACGAAATCATCAATGTGATCGACTAACCCTGGGACAATATCTGCAACCCAGTCAGCACCACCTACCTGTCAAACGATATGTACATCCCGATGAATTTGACACCCTGGCCCAACTTGCAGACAAAATGGGGTTTCAACACATTGCCAGTGGCCCAATGGTACGCTCATCCTACCATGCTGATAAACAGGCCGCAGGTGAACAGATAAAATAATTATGAATTATTACCTTATAAAAACCATCGAGTCACTAATAACCCCGCCAGGGCTTATGTTTCTGATGATTTTGACAGGTCTTTTAATAGGTAACTACCAAACCCGATTAGCCCGGATTCTGATATTTTCAGGTCTTATATTATTGTTTCTGGCTACCCTTCCAGTAACCAACGTCCTGGTTCATCAACTACTGGAAATGGATCCTCCTCTTAGCCAAATCGATTTAGAAAAAACCGACGCCCAGGCCATAGTTATTCTTGGTGGAGGTCGATATTCAGGTATTGAATACCATAAGGAAACTGTATCTGAACGCGCACTATTACGATTACGCTATGGGGCATGGCTGCAAAAACAAACAGGATTACCTATTCTGGTAAGCGGTGGCAGTGTAAAAGGTCTCACTACTGTAACTTCCGAAGCAAGACTCATGGCGCAAACGCTGAAATCGAGTTTTGGTATCTTACCTAGATGGATCGAAGAGCTGAGTCGAAACACCTGGGAAAATGCTAAATTTTCTCGAGCCATATTACAGAACGACAGTATTGATCGTATCCTCCTTGTCACCCATGCAGGCCATATGTGGCGATCTAAAACGGTATTTTCCCAGCATGGATTTACTGTCACACCGGCACCTTTGTCATTTAAATCGAAAAACCGGTTTGAATTCCTCGACTTTCTACCACGAGCCAAATCACTAGCCACTTTAAAAGATGCGACCCATGAAATCATAGGACAAGTCTGGTACAAGCTATATTATTGATTACTATGTTTTTATAAGTCTTTTTAGCCCTTAAACTTTATCCCATTTTGACCGATATCTATTAAATAACTCTTCGAGCTACAGATACCGGTCATTTGGAATGAGTCCAAAGTCAAACAACACACCAAATATTTTGGTCGTCGATGACGAATCACAGAACCTGGAAATTATCCAGGAATATCTGGCAGATGAAGTCTGTTGTAAACCAATTCTATACAGCGATAGTCTTAAAGCCTGGCAGGAACTGGAAACCAACCCAACTACCTGCGATGTCATATTACTCGACTGGATGATGCCAGAGCTGGATGGTCTGGAAATGCTGTACCGAATTAAACAGCATCCAGAACTGCGCTTTACCCCGGTCATTATGCAAACCGCTCGAACTGAAAAACAGGACATTCTTAAAGGTCTAGCGGCTGGCGCATTTTACTATCTGACCAAACCCTATAGCTACGATGAGCTTGTGCAGATCATTAAAGCTGCACTGGATGATGTTATGCGCTTTCGTGAACTGGAAGCCCTTCTACAAAATAGTGATAAATCGAAAACTATTTCTACTGGTGCCGAATTTAATATAAAAAATCTGAATGATGCCGACCACCTGGCATCGGTATTGGCCAATAGCTGCCCTGAACCTGACAAAGTCATTACCGGTATTAGTGAGCTACTCATTAATGCGATAGAGCATGGCAATTTACAGATTGGGTATAAGGAAAAATCACAGTTGAAAAAACAGGGTTCATGGAGAGAAGAAATAGAGCGTCGACTCCAGTTACCTGAATATCAGGACAAGGTAGCCGAAGTTACCTATAGCAAGAATGGTAAAAACATCAATATAACAATCACTGATCAGGGTAGTGGTTTTGACTGGCATAAATTCCTTGAGTTCAGCCCGGAACGTGCCTTCGACAGCCATGGGCGAGGTATTGCCATGGCAAAAATTATGAGCTTTGATGAAATCAGCTACAACGAAGCAGGTAACCAGGTCACAGCGACCATAGCCCTCTGATTTGATATGCTTTCTTTTAAAACTGCCAGGCAATTCAGTACAAAGCAAATCATAATCGCACTGTTTATTTATCTCACTCTCTATATTGGGGCTAGCTGGGTGCTGGGCTCAATCAAGTCAAACATCCTTGAAAATATTCAAAATCAGTTACATGCCATGCAACATGCCAGTCACGAAAGTATGCACTACTGGCAATCGGCCCAACTGGATGCCGCTGTAGGGATTAGCCATCAAGCTAAAGTCAAAAGATTAATATATAAATTAATTAACTCGGATCCGGCACCACAATTATTAAACAAGAACCCGATCCTGGCTGAGCTTAGAAAGGAACTGGCTCCTTTTATAGAACAACAAAATTTCGATGGTTTTTTTGTTGTGCCCAAGAACCAGATCAATTATGGCTCAATGAGAAATAAAAACCTGGGAAAGAAAAATTTTCTCATTGATAAAGATCCAGACAGTCTATTACAAGGTTTTGCCGGGGAAACCTTGTTTTCAAAACCTATTTTGTCAGATGTCCCTATTGAAGATGAGAATGGGATTTTAAGCGAGAACCAATACAGTTTGTTTGTAATCACCCCCATCCTCAGTAAACAATCAGAAATCTCTGCGCTACTCATGTTTAGAATTTCGCCCGGAGAACATTTTAAAAAAATCATGGCTATTGGCCAGTTTGGTGAATCAGGTGAAACCTATGTATTTAATGAACAAGGCCGCCTGTTGAGTCCATCAAGATTTGATATCCAGCTCATGCAGGCTGGATTAATCCTGCCTGATTCATCAAGCACATATCAACTCATCTTGCGTGAACCAAAGGAAAATATAATCCACCGCCAACAGCCTGATAAAGATTATGCAATTCGTCCTTTGACCCAGGCTGTGGTTCATACTCTAAAAGGTCAACCCTATCTCGACCATGAGCCTTCACTGGATTATAGAGGCGTCAAAGTCATTGCATATGGTCAATGGGATTATGTGACTGGCTGGGGCTATATTACACAAATTGATTACAATGAAGCCTTTGCTATCTATAATACGACACGAAATTCTATCTACGCAGTTACAGCCGGTGCCACATTATTCTTATTTGCCCTTATCACCACCCTGATATTTGGACGACAAACCGCATTACAACTTGTCAAAGAAAGAACAGCCCAGTTAAAACAACAGAATCTGTCCCTTCGTAAACAAATTGAAGAAAGGGCCCGCGCAGAACAGAGCCTGGAAAACACACAAAATCGAACAGATGCGATCCTGCAATCGGCTTTTGATGCCATCATTGCTACGGATGAAAGGGGTACAATCGAAATGGCCAACCCCTCAGCAGAACAAATGTTCAGCTATGAAAAAGATGAATTGACAGGGAAGAATGTCAGCATCCTCATGCCTCCGTCTATTAGTAAACAACATGATGCACTAATAATGCAGCACAATACTGGCAATCCCAGCACTATCATTGGACGCCGTCGAGAAATGGTGGCATCTAGAAAAGATGGCAGTACTTTTCCCATTGAACTGGCTGTTGAGGAAATGATGATCGATGGTAAAAAATACTTTACTTCAACCATCAATGATATCTCTGAGCGAAAACAGATGATTGAACGGATTAGTGCTTCTGAAAAAGAATACAAATCCATCATTAACAATCTTTCTGACACATTCTATCGTACTGATATTAATGGCTTGATCACCATGGCATCCCCGTCTGCTGAACAATTACTGGGCTACCGAATGGAAGAACTTATTGATTCAAAACTTGCCGATCTTTATGCAGATCCTCAGGGGCGTGATAAATTTATTGCAACTCTGAATGACAATAATGGTGAAATTCTTGATTATAAGGCCCAGCTTCGGAGAAAAGATGGCGTTATCATATGGGTTTCTACCAATGCACACTATTATTTAGATGAATACGGCAACCCACTAGGCGTTGAAGGAACCACCCATGATATAACTGCTAGTAAAATTGCCGAAGAAGAATTACGCGAATCCCGACAACGATTATCTTTTCACATAAGGCAAACCCCGCTAGGGGTTATCGAATGGGACATTGATTTCAAGGCCATAGAATGGAACCCGGCCGCAGAAAAAATATTTGGTTACTCCCGTAATGAGGCTATTGGTCGCCATGCCTGTGAACTAATCATACCGGATGAATTCAAACCCCACGTCGATGATGTATGGTATGCGCTACTTGGTCAACGTGGTGGCCAAAAAAGCACAAACAGAAACATCACCAGTAAAGGAAAAGAAATCTGGTGTGAATGGTATAACACACCACTTGTAGATGCCGAGATGAATGTTATTGGTGTAGCCTCTATGGTTATGGATATAACGACCCGTAAAATTGCCGAAGAAATTTTAACCCGTGACCATGAGCAGTTGGAGCAATTAGTCGAAATCAGGACAGATGAATTAAACCAGGCTCGTTTGGAAGCTGAAAAAGCCAATGAAGCCAAGTCAGAATTTCTTGCCAATATGTCGCATGAACTCAGGACACCCATGCATACTATTCTCAGTTTTGCGGAGATGGGAATGAAAAAGTCCGACAAACTAACCAAACAGAAATTATCTCAGTACTTCAGTAACATCCATCAAGGTGGCCAAAGACAGATGGCTCTACTAAATGACCTGCTAGACCTCTCCAAACTGGAGGCCCATGCCACTCATTATGAGATGACCAATAATGATATTAAGGGGCTTATTGAAACTCAAATATCACAACATGAATTAATGCTAGAGGAGAAAAACCTGAAAATCGTATTTGATACTGGACCACTAAATACACAATTTGATTTTGATCATGTCAGAATTGAACAGGTTGTTCGTAACCTTCTTTCCAATGCCATAAAATTCAGCAAGGCTGATAAAGCCATTCATATTCAACTGGGGTTGGGTGAAATCCAGAATGAACATAACACCAGCCCGGCCATAGTGATTGAAATTTCAGATTGTGGAGTGGGTATCCCTGAAGATGAACTTGACTTAGTGTTCGACAAATTTATCCAAAGCAGTAAGACACGAAGCAAGGCAGGAGGAACAGGCCTGGGGCTAGCCATTTGTCAGGAGATCATAAAAGATCATGGCGGTAAAATCTGGGCCACAAATAATGAACAGGGAGGAGCCAGTTTCTTTTTCAGCCTGCCCTTAGAACAGGATTCTCAAACAGGTTCAAACTCAGCAATTGAACAAAATTAAACTAGTTTAACCACCTTCATACATAATGCGCCAATCATCACCTTCTTTGCGCAAATATACCCGCTTACTGATATCGCCATTATAATTGTTAGACTGATACTGCTGGCGAAAACGTGCGACTACTACTGGTTGTTTCTGATCCCTGGCAGGATACGTAAACAAAGCGATATCAGACAGTCTTACACGCTGATAGGTTTTGCTCCTGGCCAGATAACGTTTACGTGCCGCCCAGGTCTGCAATGTATGACGACCACTCCAGAAGTCTGTAGCATAATGGCTTAAATAGCGGTTTACATCCATGCTTTCCCAGTCTTTGCGCCACTTTTCAAGGGTATACATTATTTCCTTACGCTGCTGATGCCAGTCATTGCGATCCAGCCAGTCAGCCTGTTCAGTGATAATGATGGGAGTTTTTCCTGGTACGATATCATTCTTTAAACCAGACAAGTCGATATTGGGCAGAACAACACAGCCTTCACTGTCCAGTGGGGGACGACTGTAATATCCCGGGTCGGTACCATGTAACCAGATACCATCCCCTGTTTTGCCCAGCTTACGATCCAGTTCATTGGGATAATTAACTGGAAAGGCACCAACACCGTATTTAGCAGGTAATTTTTCGTCCGGTATCCAGGAGGTCACAAAATATACCCCTTCAGGTGTCTTCAGATCACCACGGATCTGTTTGTTACCCCGTTTTTTACCAGTACTAACGTAGTAGTCACGAATCAGCCGTGGAGGTTCATGCTCAGCTGTTCGGCTATAAACAAACAGGCGATTATATTTTTTCTCAACCAGGATGGCGGTCTCGATACTTTCCCCAAGCCCCAGCAATTGACCGGGCACCCTGTTTCCCAGCTCAATCTCAATCATGGCCTTGAGCCTGGCCTCGGCTTCTGCACGAAGCAGGTGTAATTTCTCTATGCCCTCTTTGCCGAATTCCTGCATCAGAGGAGACTCACCAATATCCGAAACCCGCCCATAACGAGAGAACAGTATGTCGCCACGAACCAGATGGGCCAGATGAAAATCGGGAGCACGTTGAGTGAGCGTATCAATTTCCTTTAAGGCCTGTTGCTCTGAGCCCGTATTGAAATACAGCATGGCCTTTAAAAGACTCGCCTCATGATCCAGTCTGTTCTGTTGCAGACGGTTTTCGAATTGATCAAACAGGTTCTGTAAATTTTGCCTTGAAAGTGATTGTCCAGTAGTAATGAAGGTTTTGCTTTGAGTTTCCTGAACATTTTGCGAACTCGAGGCATTAATCACAACCGATACCGAAAGTACCAGCGTTATGACAAACAAACCTTTTGACCAGATTCCAATTTTCATTGCCTTAAATATCCAAGACCCCGTTCCTTCACAATACGCCACTCACCGGATAGTTTAGACATAATAAACTCCTTTTGAGTCACGTCACGATAATTATCGGCAGCATATTCCTGCTCCAGGCGAATTATCAGATTTCCACTCCTGTTAGAGTGCAACTTGATATTTCGTAATTTGACCCGTATCCATCTGGGTTTACGAATTCGTTCTCGTCGCTGCTGCTCCCAGACCCCTCTCGATATCTCAGGTGGAGAGTAGTCTTTACTATAAAACTGTATATATTGCTCTGCATCTTTACTTGTCCATGCCCTGGCCCATTGGTTCAATACCTGACTCGCCTCCTGATAGCCTGAGGTTTGCTTGTCCTGCTGCTTCTCTGTATCCCTGTTTTTTCTATCGGCGGGCTGGTTTTTTGCTTGATAGCGCATGCCTGATTTCACGACTGAGTTTGTGGACTTAGTCACAACCGGGGCAGGACGTACAGAGGCTACAGCTGCCTGTTGTAATACCAGCTTGTCAGCGCTTTGTAATCCACGGGCCTGCTTTTTTGCCGGTATCTGTAGTGCCCGTGCATAGGCATCTCTGGCCCTTGCAGAATTCAACTGCTGCAGATTTTTATAAACCTGGGCATATCCCTGATGCGCCTGCAGAGCCTTTTCCAGAGTGGTTCTCGCCAGTTCTTTTTTGCCCTGTTGTAAATAGATTACGGCAAGATTGTTGTACGACTCTGGTAAATCAGGATAGGCCTTAATCAGTGCCTGGTACTGCTTGATAGCTTTATCAATTTGCCCGCTGCCAGACAGGGCCAGGGCTCGATTAAACTGGTAATTCGGATTATGGGGATCTTTAGCCAGTAATTTGTCGAGGCCGGAAATTGCCTTGTAATACTGTCCGGCTGATATCTGTTTTTCTATCTCTGACAATTTACTATCTGCCATTGAGGGCAGTGCAGGAATCATAAGCAGCAGGAAAAAAATTATGAAATGTCGTTGCATGATCCAATTATTCTATTTTTTTGATGCCATTTCAGGCAAAGACCATCGAATTATAGCAACTTATGATGACATCCCAAGGCCATGGCTTCAGGTGATATGGCCTGTGTCGAGCCGTTCCATCAAATAGCACAGGCAATCCTGCTTAATAATGGTTTTGTCCAGGGTCAACATGGATGGCATCACTGGCAAACGGGTCTGAATATGGCTGCCTTCAATTTCGAAATAACGTTCACTGATGTCCTGTCCCGACTCATCGGTAGCGAGAAATCCCGTACCCACCGTTTGCTGTGCCACCGAACCCAACACGGCCCCGGGCTGTAACTCGCAAAAATTGAGCTGATCCAGTTCTGATGGTAGACAGATGTCAGCCACCTCACCGGGCAGACCCACACTCAGGTGTGAAGGGACTTTCACTATGGCCACCGTATGGAACAGATCCACATCATGGGATGCGACTTCATGTTCAGGAAAGTCCGTCAGATGCAAACAGGCATCAATATATTGCACGGCGTGTTCCACACCATGTGACTCACCGGGACGACCACACTCGATAGTCACCGAGGGGCACAGGTCAGCAAATGCCATGGATTGCACCGTATCTGGCTTGATGAAATACACAACTGTTCGACTGAACAGACTGGCCAGGTACATAAAGCGCTTATCCAGCCGGTTAATACAGGCATAATGGGGATTACGGCCAGAATTATTATGCAAATCAATACTGGCAAAGGGTTTCTGCTGGGCCACGATTTCCATTAACTGTCGGATCATCACCGCCTCAGGCCCTTCACCCCCAGCCTTCCAGATGCGATTGTAATCCGGCTGGCCCTCTAGATAACGCAGGCCCTCTTTTGCTGCCTGAACATTACCGATAAAGAGATACACTGCACGGGGTAACAGCATATCCTGGTATTTTTGCAGTATGGATCGCATGGCCTGCCAACCGGTAACTTCATTGCCGTGTAACAACAATGAAATAAACAACGGCTCCTTGTGCCGACCTTCCAGATGGATCAGGCTTGGACCAGGCAGGACTTCATGCAAATCGGTTGCTTCCCTGTCTAGCAATCCTTCTGGTATGGCATCATAAATGTTTAACATCTTCGTACTACCTGATTCCTGATTTAAACCGTCCAGGTATGGACGGGTTCACCCGTTTGCTGACGCTCTACATAGGCCGCCGCAAGATCAGTCATATCACGGCCATGTCGCTTAACCCAGGCCCGTTGCCATGTTGCCCCATTGGCACCTGACTCAACCCGCTGTTGAATGATATCAAGATACTGCCGGATATCACTATTGGAGACCCCTAAGCGTTCCAGACCCAACTTTGACAGTGGCAATAGGTGTTTCAGAATGAGTTCTCGAACAGGTACCTGTTTATCATTAGCCCAGCAGGTAGTTGCTCGTAGACCCAGCTGTGCTGTCTTATAAAAATTGTCCCTCGCTTTATCAAACTCCAGCTGGCTTTCTATCGGTATCTCCTGTTCTGCCAGGGCAATGACTGCACCGTAGAAAAATGCCGCATTGGCAATTTCATCGACCACCGTCGGGCCCGCTGGTACTACCCGTTGCTCCAGTCGCAGGTGAACCTGACCGTCATCACTAAACCCCACCAGGGGTCGATTCCAACGCCAGATGGTACCGTTATGCAGGCGAAGATGGGCAAATTTTTGTGTCTCATGCTCCAGGTTGACGGGTAAAAGAATGGGGTAGTGCTGCAAATTTTCTTCAAAAAACTCCATTAATGAATGTCTGACATAGCCACTGCCAAAGGTGACACGTCGAATGGGACCAAACTTGGCCCCATCAAAACCCCCTACCGGTACCGATTGCTCAAACAGAGGGATGCGGGTCTCATCCCACAGGTCCTTACCAAATAGATAGGGTGAATTGGCACTCATGGCCAGCAAGGGGGCTGAAAGCACAATACTGGCATTGAATAGACGAACAGACTCGGCAGGGTTCATTTGCAGGTGGATCTGGAAGGAGGTGGCTGCCGATTCCAGCATCACATCACGGTGAGTGAGTTTCAGGTGTTCATTGCCATTGATATCCAGGACGATGGGCTTACCCCTCCGCGTCCTGACGACTTCACGGTTCAGGGCCCGATAGCGCTCCATTCTGGACATATTGGCCAGGTTCAGGTCTTCGTTTTGCACCGTGGGCAGAATTCCCGTCATCACCACCCTGGCGTCCATCTGACCAGCGGTCTGCTGGCAGGCTTGCCAGGTCTCATTGAGTTCGTTGTGCATGGCGGAAAACACATGGCCTTCCAGTTGGCGTGGTGTGCCATTGACCTCGATATTAAAACTGGCCAATTCTGGACTGGCCAGGGGATTATTGAAACGACTGAGGAATTCATCATTGCCCGACACCGGGCGATACAGGCTGTCGATCAACCAGGCCTCGAGTTCAAAACCAGCCACTCCTCCGTGGGCCTCGAATCGGCCGGTTTCAAAATAACGCCGCAGCCTGTCGGTTTCCTTCAGCAGATATTCACGATATCGCTCATGATCCTGTTGGGTAAACTGGCTGGACTGGATTTCCTCACCCATGGTGTTCCTGCTGTTGCAGCATGTCATCCAGGGCCGCCAGCCGTTCTGGGGTACCGATATCAAACCACAGGCCCTGATAATGCTCCCCACCGACTTTCCCCTGCTCCATTGCCCCTCTCAGCAGGGGAGCAAGTGGCCGCTTACCCGGCTCAAGCCCGGCAAACAGCCTGGGATGATAAAGACCAATTCCGCTGAAAGTAAGGCAATCTATCCCGGTCGTCTGTAGTAGGCCATTATTGAGCATGAAGTCACCCTGAGGGTGTTGAGGGGGGTTATTCACCAAGACAAGATGCGCAAGGCCTTCCAGGGTCGACGGTAGCTCAGAAAGGGGGAAATCGGTCCAGATGTCCCCATTGATAGCAAGAAATGGGGCCTCACCCAGCAAGGACAGGGCCTTGAGCATGCCACCGGCCGTTTCCAGGGCCTCTCCCTCGCGGGAATATTCAATCTGCAGCCCATAGCGACTACCGTCACCAAGAAAGTCCTCAATTTGCTCCCCCAGCCAGGCGTGGTTAATCACCACTTCCCGAATACCGGCCCGGTGAAGATTCTGCAGGTGATACTCGATCAGAGTCTGGCCGCCCACTTTGAGCAGGGGTTTTGGTGTGGTGTCGGTGAGCGGCCTCATGCGCGCTCCCCGCCCGGCCGCCAGGATCATGGCTTTCATTGTGGGATATCCAGATACTGTTCGCCATTGGCCTCCAACTGGTCGATAAATTCAGCGAACTTTTCCAGGGCAGGATAGCCTTGAGCGACCTGTTTGACATAACCCATGGTACGCGGAATGTCTTTCAAATAGCCCTCTTTACCATCACGGTAGTTGAGACGGGCAAAAATCCCCGTAGCCTTGAGGTGACGTTGGACCCCCATCAGATCGAACCAGTGTAAAAACTGGGCTTCATCTATCCCACTGATCATTTCATTTTTCACCAGGCTGGCATAATACTGGCTGACCCATTTTTCCACCTGCTTGCGGGGCCAGGCGATATAACAGTCTCTTAGCAGCGAGACCAGGTCATAGGTGACCGATCCAATAACCGCATCCTGGAAATCCAGCACCCCGGGATTGGGCTCACTGAGCATTAAATTCCGTGAATGATAATCTCGATGTACCACGACCTGAGGCTGGGCCAGGGCTGAATCGGCCAGAACATCAAACACCTCACTCAACATGGCCTGACAATCACTGGACATGTTCATCCCCAGATGCCGTCCCAGATACCAGTCTCGAAACAGGCCCATTTCGTTCATCAATAATGTCCGATCATATGGGGGAAAGGGATAATCGGCGGGAACCGGACAGCTCTGTAGCTTTAACAGGGCAGACAGGGCTGCACTATATAAATTAGATACAGTCTGATCATTCAGGCTGGATAAATAGTCCTGATGGCCAAGATCCGTAAGCAGTAAAAAACCCTGCTTTGATTCCTGCTCCAGCACCACCGGCACATGCAGCCCCAACTTATCTAGCTGGCTGGAAATCCCAATAAAAGGTCCGGTATTTTCCTTGTCCGGAGGGGCATCCATCACCACACGGCTTTCACCATCCCAGCTGATTCGAAAATAGCGCCGGAAACTGGCATCTGCCGAAGCAGGGGCAATCTCATAATTTGTCATTCCCAGTTCCTTTTCCAGCCACTGTTGTAGCAGAACCAGGCGATCATCGGTCTGTTTTGTTGTCGTCATTAACATTAATAATAGAAGAAGATTTTTATACTTGTCTGTCTATAGCAGGCATCGCACAATAGTGCCAGCAAGGATAACAATACTCAATTTATGTCTGACAGCCACCCTCAACGTATCATCCTGATCGACCTGCTTCGTGGTATCGCCATCGCCATGATGTTTGTCTATCACTTTTGTTTCGATCTGACTTATTTTGGCTATACCCATTCCCAGTTTAACAGTGACCCTTTCTGGTTGAATTTTCGCGCTGTTATTGTCAGCCTGTTCCTGGGGGTAGTCGGTTTCAGTCTCTACCTGGCACATCACAGAAAATGGAACAAACCTGCCTGGCTAAAACGTGCGGGAATTCTAATAGCGGCCTCAGTTGCCGTCAGTGCCAGCAGCTATCTCATGTATCCAGACAGTTTCATTTTCTTTGGTATTCTGCATTTTATCGCCCTGGCCAGTATCCTGGGTGTGGTCTTTGTTCGGTTTGGGCACCTGAACCTGTTACTGGGGACTGTTATCCTGTTAATGGGTAACCACTATGGGAATGACTTTTTCAACCAGCCGGCAATGCAGTGGGTGGGCATGATGACCATCAGGCCTATTACCGAGGACTACGTTCCACTGTTTCCCTGGTTTGGCATGATCTTAATTGGTATCTGGCTCGCTAATTGGTCAATAAATAGTCAAGTTTTTCGCCCTATACTATACTGGCAAAACCAGCATCCCATTACCAGCACACTTTGTTTTGCAGGACGTCACAGTTTATTGATTTATTTGCTTCACCAGCCCATCTTTCTTGGGCTACTTTATGTTGTGACTATATTAATAAGATCATAATGACATCCCAACAAGCCCCCTGGTGAATAGTGTACAATCGTGCCGCTTTGAAAATTCGACCTGGAACCCCACATTTCATGCTGCGGCAAGCCCTCACTCATCTTCATCAGTCTGGTATGGCCCTATTGGTCTATCTTATGCTGGTTCCAGGTATCTCAGCACAGGCACAAGAAACCACTGACAAAGAAACACCAGAAGAATCCCTGTGTGTTTATCCACCTGTTAAAAATATCATTACCCCAAAAACCGGGAAACCAGCCAATCGAACTCATTTGCAGGCCGACGAAGCCGATATGAGTGAACAAAATTACACCCAGTTTTCTGGTTCTGTGATCATTGAACGCGAAGGTCGACGCATTGAAGCCGACAAGGCAAAGTATTCCCATCAGAGTGAAAATTTTAATGCCACTGGAAAGGTGCGCTACCTTACTACCGACCTGGAAATTAAGGCCAAACAGGCCAATATGAATCTGAAAAAAAATCAGGGCAAGTTGCAAGATACAGACTATCGAACCTTGCCTGACAATACCCGTGGTACAGCCGAAACGATTACCATCGATGGTCCCACCAGACTGAATATGGATGATGCCACTTATACCACCTGCCCCCCGGATAATGTGGCCTGGGAACTCAGTGCCAGTGAAATCACTCTGGACAAGGAAAGCCGCCAGGGTAGTGCCACCCATGTGGTCATCGATTTTATGGGTGTTCCCTTTTTCTATTTTCCCTATTTACAGTTTCCACTGGGTGATGAACGTATGTCCGGTCTTTTGGTACCCGCTTTTTCCATTTCTGATAAACGAGGTACCGAAATCAGTCTTCCACTTTACTGGAACATAGCCCCGGATCTGGATGCTACCCTGACAACCCATAATATGACTCGCCGGGGAGTGATGTGGGAAACCGAGTTCAGATACCTTAATCAGAACAGCCAGGGCCAGATTGAACTGGACTATATGGAAGACGATAAGCTCTATGGAAATAATCGCCGTCGAACAAAATGGCAACACTCGAGCCAGGCCGATGCCGGTTGGTCAAGTTCGCTTAACTACCAACGGGTTATGGATGAGGAACACCTGCAGGACTTTGGGGATGACACCGGTACCACAGCCACCACCCACCTGGAACAAAATGCCAGTCTGAATTACAACACCCAGTACTGGCAGTTCACCTCCCTGGTGCAGGACCATCAAACCCTGTCCGGAGCAAAGCCCTATAGAAAGCTGCCTGAACTTAAACTGGCCAGCCGTTTTAGTGACCGTGACAACAGCCTCAACTTCAACGTCAACACAGAATGGACTCGCTTTGATCACCCTGATTACGATCACCCCACGAGCCCGGTTCCCATCACGGATCGCAGTCACATACAGCCCTATATCAGCTTACCACTTCGTAGTCAGGCCGCATTTTTTGTTCCGAAAATTACCGGCTATTACACCCAGTATGAATTACAGCATCACAAGCAGCCTGAAAAAGATGAAGTGCTATACAGGGATGTCACTGTCTCAACCCTGGATACCGGCTTGTTTCTGGAAAGGGATACCGATTTCAGCGGAGTTCCCTTAGTGCAAACCCTGGAACCAAGGTTGTTTTATGTCAAAGCCCCATATCGAGACCAGTCTAAATTTCCTCTGTTTGATAGTGGAGAAACAGCGTTCAGCTTTGACAGCCTGTTTCAAGAAAACCGCTTTACTGGCATAGACCGGGTTGGTGATACCAATCAGGTCACGACAGCTTTAACCACCCGTTTTTTACATCGTGATACCGGTGCCGAACTTTTTTCCGCCAGTATCGGGCGGATCCATTATCTTGAAGACCGAGATGTCGGTCTAAATGGCAATATTGAAGATGATTCTGTTAAAAGTGATATGGTGGCTCGTCTTGCCTTTAAGCCCGCGGCAAACTGGAGTATCAGCTCAGACCTGCAACAAAACCGGGAAACAGGGGAAACCCGCTATAGCACCAGCCGAATTTCTTATAACCGGGATAATGACCATATTCTCACCTTCGGACACCGCTACCGAGAAAGGGAGCTTGAAACCCGGGATGTGGGACTGGTCTGGCGTTTTGGACCACGCTGGAGATTTCTTGCTGGAAATCAATATGATATTAAAAATCGTCGTAATTATGAAACCATCTATGGCCTGAATTACGATAGCTGCTGTTGGGGGCTACGCATTTATCATAGGGAATATTATAATGAGCAGCTGACTGGCCCGGATAAGTATGAAAATACCCTGTTTCTCGTTCTTGAGCTAAAAGGCTTCGCTGACTTTGGCCAGCAGGATGCGGTCGACACCCGGCTCAAACAATCCATTTATGGCTATAGCCACTAGGTTTCATTAAAGAAGTACAAACTATGAATTTATCCAACCCACTCCGTTTCGGATTCAGATATCTTGTTATCAATCTTAGCCTGATCTTTATCCTGCTTCCCTTGAACAGTCATGCCAAACAGGTCGTGGAGCTGGATCGCATTATCGCCGTGGTTGATGATCAGGTCATTACCCGACTGGAACTACAAAGACGAATCAAAGTCGTCGAATCTCAGTTAAAGGAAAACAAGGTTAAGCTGCCACCAAATTCTGTTCTTAAGAAACAGGTTCTGGAACGAATGATTGTCGAGCAGGTCATGTTACAGACGGCTAAACGACGTGGTATTCGGGTAAGTGATGAGTCCATCAACCGGTATATTTCCAGTATCGCACAGGAGAAAAAACTCTCCCTGGATCAGTTTCGTAAGGTTCTGCAAAAAGATGGCTTCACCTTTGCCGAATTTCGTACCAGCATTCGTGACAGTATGATCCTGGAACGCCTCAAACAACAGTTTGTTGAAAAAGAGGTCAAAATATCTCGCCAGGAAGTGGATACCTACCTGTCCAAAAGTCGCCAGGGCAAACAGACCGAATACAAGCTAGCACATATTCTGATTGGGGTACCCGAAGCGGCCACCCCGGACCAAATCGACAAGGCTCAAAAAAAGGCCGCCGGAATTTTACAAAAACTCAATAAAGGTGCCGATTTTGCCCAAACAGCCACAGCCATCTCTGATGGTCAACAGGCCCTGAAAGGGGGAAGTATGGGATGGCTGAAGGCCGCTCAGCTACCCGCCCTCTATCTCGATGTCATTGAAAAACTAAAACCGGGTGGAATCAGTGAGCTTATTCGTAGCCCCGGTGGCTTTCATATTCTCAAGCTGGTAAAAACCCGCTCCAAAGGAAACCGACATATTGTTAAACAAACTCTATCGCGTCATATCCTGATCAAACCCACCACGATCACACCCGATGAAAAGGCCAGGATAAAACTCCAGAAACTTCGCCAACGGATACTGGCAGGCGAGGACTTTACCAAGCTGGCCAGAAAACACTCCGATGACAAGGGTTCGGCAACTCAGGGAGGCAGCCTGGGCTGGACTGGACCCGGAGTCTTTGTCCCCGAATTTGAAAAGCAGTTGAACAAACTCAAACAGGGAGAAATCAGCCCGGTATTTCGTAGCCCCTTTGGCTGGCATATTATCCAGCTCATGTCCCGACGTAAACACGATGACACTGAAGAATATCAACGCCTGCAAATTAAAAAACAGATCCATCAGCGTAAGGCCAATGAGGCCATTGAAAACTGGATGAGACGCATGCGTGATGAAGCCTACGTGGAATACCTGCTGGATAACTAAGCAAGAGCACTGATTCCCATGGCCACCGGCTCCCCATACCAGTTTGTCACCTGTGGTGAACCCGCGGGGATCGGCCCTGAATTATTAATCCAGTACGTCCACTCAAACTATGAGCCTGGTCTGATTGCCGTTGCGAATGTAGAACTGCTTAAGGATCGAGCGAAACAGCTCAGCCTTGCTATAAACATTCATGCGCTCAGGCAAGGGGAGCCCATCGAAACCATAACTGGTGCCCTCCCGGTCATCGATGTTCCCCTGATCAACAAGGTCAACTGTGGCCAGCTTGACCCCGCCAATGCTGAGTATGTGCTGGCAACACTCAGGACAGCCGTCGAATATTGTCAGCAATATCCAGGCTCTGCCCTGGTAACAGGCCCACTGCATAAGGGCGTTATCAATGAAGCCGGTATTCCCTTTACCGGGCATACAGAGTATCTGGCAGACCTGACCCACAGCAAGCAGGTCGTAATGATGCTGGCCTGTCCCGGTTTGCGGGTCGCGCTGGTCACTACCCACCTGCCGCTTCGAGACATCAGTGCTACAATTACCAGAGAAAAACTGAGCTCCGTCATCCAGGTACTCGACCATGACCTCAAAACCCGCTTTAAGATCACTCGACCTCGTATCCTGGTCTGCGGTCTGAATCCCCATGCCGGAGAAGATGGTCATCTGGGTCGTGAAGAGATAGATATCATCCAGCCGGTACTGTCTGAACTCCGGAATAAAGATATTCATCTCATCGGTCCCTTGCCTGCCGATACCCTGTTTATCCCCAAATATCTGGAACAGGCCGATGCAGTACTTGCCATGTACCATGATCAGGGCCTACCGGTCCTCAAACACATGGGGTTTGGCAAGGCGGTCAATATCACCCTGGGTCTGCCCTTCATTCGGACCTCGGTTGATCACGGCACGGCACTGGAACTGGCGGGCACTGGTCAGGCAAATACAGGCAGTCTGGAAGCGGCTCTGGATGCCGCCAAAGCCCTGATGTAGTCCCAGCGCACTCGAATCACTTCCCTATAATCTGACAACTCACTATCCTACACTCATGGCCCATCAAGCTCGCAAACGATTTGGACAAAACTTCCTGCATGACCCCAATGTCATTCAGAACATTATTAATCTCATCCATCCAAGGCCTGATGAACATCTGGTTGAAATCGGACCCGGCCAGGGAGCAATGACACGCCAGCTTGTTTCCAGTTGTAAAAAATTCGATGCTATCGAACTGGATCGAGATCTCATCCCTGTTCTGCAAACTGAATTCGGCCACTTACCCCAGTTTGAATTGCACCAGGGAGATGCCCTGAAGTTCCCCTTTTGCGATCTGGCCAACAATGACAAGCTGAGGGTGACTGGCAACCTGCCTTACAACATTTCCACCCCCCTGTTGTTTCACCTGATGGATCACCTGCATTGCATTCAGGATATGCACTTTATGCTGCAAAAAGAGGTCGTGGTTCGCATCACGGCCCAACCGGGAGACAAACTGTATGGCCGTCTCGGCATTATGCTGGGGTATTTTTGTGACAGCGAGAACCTCATGACGATAGGGCCAGGTGCTTTTCGGCCTGCCCCCAAGGTGGATTCGGCCATTGTGCGGTTAACTCCCTGGTCAAGCCTCCCTGCTGAAGCTGAGAATCTCGCTGATTTAAACCGGGTTGTCACCCAGGCCTTCTCGCAACGACGCAAGACCTTGCGTAATAGCATGAAAAACCTGCTTGATATTGATGAAATAACACAGCTGGGTATTGATCCTTCCATTCGCCCTGAACAACTTGCTCTACAGGACTTTGTCAATCTAGCCAACCAGCTGCACAATAAACAGGCCAAATAAGGTAAACCGTTAGACCTTCCCTTCAATTCCCCCCACATCATCCGATATTAAGAGTAATTCCACGGTTTTTCCCGTTGATTTGATATGGACAATGATCAGGCTGCCATTGCTTTACTCCTATATCGAGTGGGCCCGGTGCTTTGCTGCGCCCCGGCCGACCCGGTACAGACTATTATTGCCCCTCAAAAGCTGACCCGTCCCCCAGGTTCCAACGCGGCCAGGCCCGGAATTTTCTATCATGCCAATCATGTCGTCACTGTCAGTGAATTACGCCACCGCTTTGGTATCCCTGAGGCCGAACGGGAACAACCGGGCCGACTGGTAATTACCTTTCTGAATGATGTCTTTACGGCTTACTGGGTGGATGAAATTATCGAGGTTATCGATATCCCAAAGGAAGGTTGGGGAGAGGCACCCGCCTATCTGCCAAAGGGCATTTTCAGCCAAACCCTTTTAATAGATGAAAAGATATATCTTTATGGCCAATTTAGTGATTTTGAAAAATTACCCGAGAGTGATTATCTAAGTCAGTATTTCGACCGGCTGGGGCATCCCTCGATGCTTGAACAGCGGCCTGATGAAAATGAAACAGAGAGCTCGAGTGATCAGACCCAAGCTGAAAAGGCACCTCAAGATCATAAGCCTCAAGATATCGCGCAGGAGGATATCAGGAAGGAAAACGATACATCTCTGCAAACAGGATCACCTGACACTATAACCACTTCCACAGAAGACCCACTACATGAAGAACAGGAAATAATCAGCACCGATGTTCAAGATGAAGATACGTCTCATACTGCCACAGGCACTGCTGAAACGGCTTCAATTGATAATACCGATAAACTTGAAAATTCTAATCCCGCCACCGACGATATCCCAGACAATGTTGAAACAGAGCCGGACTTATCAGATCAGGTGAATAAATCAAATGATGAAGGCGCACGGGAAGAACCTCATAGAGCAGAAGAAACCACATCGACTACTCAGGAAGGCTTTCTTAACCCGGTCCCTTCAGTCGTTCCAGAATCAGAACGACCACCAGAAAAACCACCCCTGCCCTTGAAATCACTCGCAGCCTCACTGACTATGTTTATCAGCCTGGCCGCCATCAGTGGATACTATTTCCTGTCACAACCAGACCAAGAGCATGCTGAAGCAATAAAAGATAACGTTACTCCAGCACAAAATGTACCTTCATCGGTCACTCCTAAGGAAAAAGAACAGGCCCCCAAAACAAAGAACAAAACTACCACCAAAGTGCCGCGCAAAAAAGATGATTACCGAGCTGAAATTAAATCCGATAATGATGGTATTACCATTGTCCTTCACTCACCTGATCCCAATCCGGCTCTGAAAAAAGAAATCTCCAAGGATTCTGCGGCCAAAAAAACACTGGGAAAAGCTGATAGAAAAACAAACTCTAACAAGGAAGAAATAATTCATATCATTGTCAAAGGAGATACCTTGTGGGACATTGCTGCCCACTATGTAAACAACCCCTATAAATATCCGCAACTGGCCAAACTCAGCAAGATAAAAAATCCTGACAGGATTTACCCAGGTAATCGTGTTCGAATACTGCGTCATCTGAATCTCGGCAAAAATAAATCAGGGACCAGACATGACCGATAAAAAACGAAACTCTCCACCACGAGTTATGGTCCATGGCAAATTGACCGGTCAAATAGATAAAGATGGAACTGAACACCAGGTCTATCGTTATCATGTCAATATCCTTGGCTCTAAAAAATCCAGTTCACATGAATACGACAAAGAGATTCATATATTCAAATCCAATGCGTCACAGAAGGCCGACACCACTCCAGCCAATGCTGGACATTTTACCGATTCAAAAAAAAACCGTCCGGCGAAAAAACCTCAGGCAAAAAAACCTGTCAAAACAAAATCACCAACAACCAGCACTAAAAAGTCAATCTTTAAAATGCCTGCCGGGCTGACTGGCATTAAAATCAAACCTCAACTTCCATCTATCAGTTTTTCCTTGCCCAAGCTGGCTTTGCCTAAAATCAAACTGCCGCACCCTTCATTAAAATTAAAGAATCCTTTGCCGGGTCTTTTGTTATCTGTCAGGTCAAAAGTTAAAAGTCCATTCAGCAAGACCCATAAGAGTACAACCACAAACAAAAAACCTGATAGAAAAAATAAACTAAAAGATCTGCCTAAACTGTTTTCTGGAAAATTTAATAGAAGAAACATCATCCGATTCTGCCTGCCATGCATACTTCTGACAGCCGCTGCAATTGCCATTTATATCCTGCCATGGCCATTCAAAAAGCAAACAATCATTTATCCTATCGAAAAAACGGCCACACCAGAGACATTTAAACCCAACAAGGATTACCGTGCAGTTATCGAAAAAACCGGACAAGGGGTTGTCATTACCCTGCAGGGGCCTAATCACGAAGAAGTCCTGACCAAGCTCCCGCCAGGATACGACCCGGTAGTAGAAGGTAATAAAATCGTCCATGTGGTTACCCCGGGCAATACCCTCTGGTTCATTGCCATGCGCTACATCAAAAACCCCTATCGATACGCCGAGCTGGCCCGGTTAAACAACATCAAAAATCCGGATCTCATCTACCCAGGTGAAAAAGTCATCATCCAATATATCCGCAAGCCTTGATCAATCCAGTCCGGTCATTACAATACCGCCATGCAGCAAAGCAAGCCCCATCTCCCCGTTCTATTATGTAGTGAACTGCCCCAGGGCGACCTACAAACCCTACTTTCTGCCTATGACATGCAAATCGAGCTTGTCGAAGACATGCAGGCCATTCCTGGTTCTTTCTGGGGAGAGTCTGAAGCAGGTTTAATCGATAACAGGCTATTGATTCGTCAGGACACCCCGGTCCATTCTGCCCTGCATGAGGCCTGTCACTACATCTGTATGGATCAATCCCGCCGTGCTGGCCTGCATACTGATGCCGGTGGCGATTATGATGAGGAAAATGGTGTCTGTTATCTACAGATTCTCCTGGCCGATGAACTTGAAGGAATGGATGCTCAGCGCATGATGGATGATATGGATAGTTGGGGTTACAGTTTTCGCCTGGGTTCAGCGGCACAATGGTTCAAGTCCGATGCAGAAGATGCCGCTAAATGGTTAATCCAGCATGGTCTGCTCAACTCCGAGGGCAGACCCAGCTGGCAACTCAGAAAGTAGCTGCAATTAACTGCAACGGGTATACAGATTATGGCACTGGAAAATATCCATAACTATTATGAGCAACTGGTTCTTCGTCGAATCCATGAAATCATGGGCAAAACCGATGATGACTTTCTGGAAGATGCCGCCTGTGTCGCACTTAACCAGTTACCCCCCAGGTATGTCAGACATAATGTCGATATGGTGTATTACCTGACTGCTGAAGAACGTGAAAAAATGGAACAACAGATCGATAAGGCTGTGACCCATGCCATTGAATACGTCTCTGCTCATCGTAAAACGGCCTCCTGAAGTTGAATAACCCTATGCTTTAAATTGCTGCAAGCCGATTAAAATGTCGGTAAACTTTGTCAAATCAGCATTTTAAAGAGAATACCAATGTCACAACATGATACTCGTGTCGATGTCGAAACCCATTTTATTTCTGAACAATCGGAACCCGAAGAAAATCGCTATGTCTTTTCCTATACCATCACTATTCGTAACCATGGTGAGGTGCCAGCTAAATTACTCACTCGTCACTGGATCATCACGGATGCCAATGGCAAGGTTGAAGAAGTTCAGGGAGAAGGTGTGGTCGGTGAACAACCCTACCTCAAACCCGGCGAAGGGTTCCGCTATACCAGTGGTACCGTGATAGAAACCCCAGTCGGTAGCATGCAGGGTAGCTACCACATGCTGGCCGACGATGGCAGTGAGTTTGAGGCTAACATCCCGGCTTTTTCCCTGTCCATGCCAAATATTTTACATTGAACATACACAGAATAACGTCTTAACCTGCTGATAATTATGTAGTTTCAAATAGTTTTACATCCTTTACTTACTTCCCTTAATTCCATTACGGTTTCACAAAACCAGAAATTCCCACTTTATAAACAATAAAGATATACCCACCCAAACCGCTACATATATATAGGTGGGCCGAAGTCTCCCACATGGATAATGGAATCTGAAAAACGAAATGAAACTGGTTTACCGGGACAGGCTATTTTCTGAACTGGCTACACGATACGTGTGGCCACTAATTGTGTCTTTATGCTTCACCGTTAACATTAACGCTGCGCCCCAGCCTCCCACCGCCAGCGAACAACAAACAAATCCTGTAACAGAACTTAATAAAATTGCGAAGCAAGCTGACAAAAAAGAAAGCTCAACTCCACAGACTCCTGCCAAAAGTGAACAACAAACAGGCCCCGTTACCGATATTGAAAAAGTAGCCCAGCAAGCTGTCAAACCAGAATATGAACATACGCTCAAAGGGGCAAACAAGGCATTCAAAAACAAACATTACCAGGATGCCCTGACCATCCTTGTCAAACTGGAGGGAGATAAAGCCGGTACTGTTGAATATGATTACCTGTTAGGTCGCGCAGCCCTTGCGACCAAACAATATGATGTCGCCGTCGCTGCCTTTACCCGAGTCCTGACGGTTGATCCAAACTTTGCCGGCGCCCGCTTTGAACTGGCCCGCACCTACTACAGCAAGGGTGTAATGGTTCTTGCTCGTGGCCCTTTTGAACAGGCCCGTACCGAGTTTGAACTGGTTGCAAAAATGAACCCACCAGCAGACCTGCTTGCGGCCATTAAACAGTACCAATCCAATATTGATACCTATCTTGCCGAGCGTGAAACGGAATTTGATATCTTTGTAGAACTTATGGCTGGCTATGACACCAACATCGGAACCACACCAAAAAATGATAGCTTCAGTTATTACGATCCCAACCTTCCTGGTTATCAGACTTATGACCTGAAAGAAAAATATCGTGAAGAAGAGAAGGAATCTGCAGTTGGACACATCAGGGCTGGCGTTGGTATTGCATGGCCATTATTCAGTAACAATTTTGAAATATTTGGCCTTGCTGAAGCCGGTGCCAGATCCCATGCCAGTAATCATGGTTATGACCATAACTGGAATCAGCAGCAGTTTGGCGCAAGACACTATGGCGACAATAATATTAAAACCATGCGCGTAAGGTTTAAATCCACATTTGTGTCTGGTGATGAAGATGCAACTACTGGCGAGAAGGAACAGCTTCTTTATCACAAGGAAGCTGAGTTTATGCTGAAGTTCGATTTAAAACTGACTGATAACACTGCCCTTAGCATCGTTGGTCTAGGCGGCACATCGGATTACCATGTATATGGTACAGAAGTATTTTCTGTTGGCTATGATCGGCAGAGCATTGAAACTACATACAAATCTGATGGTAAACGCAAGTCAACGCTTCAAGTTCTTTTCCTAACAGGGGAAGACTATGCCCAGAAATGTGAGACTGGCCCCTACTGCCAAAGTGCCTATGAACGAAGTGTAAATGGAATGCGGCTAGGTTGGGGAGTTAACATTTTTGATAGTACTCGTTTCTATACCAGTCTTTATTTTGAAAATTCAGATTACCGTAATCAGTTTTTCTATCAGCAACGTCGTGATAACCGTCGTGAGTTTTTCATGGGTATGAATACCCGTTTTGGAGATAGCTGGTACTTACGACCTGAAATACATTACACAGAGAATGAGTCGAATTTATCTCTTTATGAACACGATCGATGGTTAGCAACCCTGACTTTTGGATGGAAGCTATGATGAAAACAAAACACAAGCTGTTATCATCCCTGTTGCTTGGTCTGGTGCTTATCGTCCCTGCACAACAGGTACTGGCCCATGCCGGGAAAGTCCTGTTTGCCAGTGGCAAGGTCACGGTCAAATCTAAACGCCATAGCAACACGGTTTTAAAGCGAGGAAGTAAGGTCTGGCCTGGCGATGTTGTCATGACAGGAAAAGAATCCAGTGTTCAGATACGCTCCGGTGATGGCAGCTTTATTTCACTAAAGGGCAACTCCAGACTCGTCATCGCCCAACACAAACACACCGGCCCGATTGAAGATCAGCGCAGTTCCATTGAGCTGGTCAAAGGGGGCATGCGTGCGGTGACCGGCCTGATTGGTAAAAACAAACCCGACAACTTCCGCATCAAGGCCCGTGGCTCCACCATCGGTATTCGTGGAACTGAGTTTGTGGTGCAAATCTGTGATAAAGATGAATGTAATCAGGCCAAAGAAGGTGAGAAAAAAGAGGCCGCAAAAAGTGGTGTCTACGTCGGCGTAGTCAACGGGGCCATCACGGTTGAGAAAAACGAGAAAAAGGTCGAACTCGACGCCAGCCTGAACGTAGTACTAGGGGTTAGCATGGGCGTAAGTAAGGACAAGTTCCAGTATGTTCACATTGATGATAAACCACCCGAAAAAGAAGAAGAACCCATCGTCATAAAAGAACAGCCCAAGATTCTGGTCAAGGCCATGGCCCCACCTGCTCCAAAACTGGATAAAGATGATGAAAAGGAAGGCAAACCAGCTAAACCCAAACACAATCTGAAACCCTTTGAAGGTATCGATGTTGCTACCCTCCAAGCCCACCTGTTAGCCACCGCCCCGGTGGAATCCGCCCTGTCCCCCATGGAAGAATTTGAAGAACTGGAATACCCAGGCAAGCCCTATGTCTTGACACCTCACCGGGAAATTCGTGCGGGCTATCGAGGTAGAAACATTGCCGATGGACAGAATTATGATTTAAGTGGAGGCTTCCCCAAACTCGATATGCGTTAATAAATCCACAAGATGGATTTCCCCGGCCATGTCTGATAGCGTTAAGCCATGGCTAGTTATGCAATCGGCGACCTGCAGGGCTGTTATGATGATCTGCAACGCTTACTCAATAAACTCAATTTCGATCCCGCCAAAGACACCCTCTGGCTGGCCGGGGATCTGGTCAATCGTGGCCCCGACTCCCTGAAAACCCTGCGTTACATCAAGTCCCTGGGTGAACACGCCATTACTGTACTTGGCAATCATGATCTGCACCTGCTGGCCGTGGCCGAAGGCATGAAAGAGGCCAAGGACGAAGACCTGCATCAGGTTATGGAAGCCGAAGACTGCCGTGAACTCATCGACTGGTTACGCTGCCGACCCCTCGTTCATCACGACGTCACCCGCAAACTCACCATGGTCCATGCCGGTCTCTATCCCTTCTGGACCCTGGAACAGGCCCTGGCCCACGCCAAGGAACTGGAATCCATCCTGCAGGGAGACCGTTATCATGACTTCCTGCATGTTATGTATGGTAACGAACCCGCTACCTGGGAAGACGATCTGGAAGGCTGGGACCGACTGCGCTTTATCTGCAATAGCTTCACCCGTATGCGCTATGTCAATAACGACGGTCGTATGGACCTGGTCGACAAAGGCAAACCCGGCAGCCAGATCAAAAACTATCAACCCTGGTTTAATCTTTCAAAACGCAAAACCAAAGATAATCCCATCCTGTTTGGTCACTGGTCCACTCTTGGTGATCCCAAAATTAAAAACATCTACCCACTGGACCATGGCTGCGTGTGGGGCGGAGAACTCACCGCATTAAGAATAGATGTGGAACCGATGCAGTACATCAGTATTGAATGCAGCGGAGCACGACGGCCTGGGGAAGATTAATACTTACTTAATAGATTTATATACAGTCCCCTCTCCCCCTTGGTCGTTTCTTCTGTCAAATTATTTTTTAAGATATACAACCTACCATCCCCTCCCCTTGCAGGGGAGGGTTAGGGTGGGGTGATCAAAATAGAAATAGCCTTTGCAGGAAGTGCCAAGGTGAATAAAATAAAATATTTTTTACCCTTCAAGTCGGTATCAGCCTCTTTATCCCACTCAAACTACAATATTTTTCACCCAAATCCGTCCGTACAATTTTACGATCACCATCCAGCACCACATAAGTTTTATTCACATAGGCAGAATTGATCTCCCCCATCAACTTAAAATACTCAGGATCATCATTACTCAACCAGTAACCTGATTGACACTTAGGATCAGTGGTATTTAACTTGATAAGAATATTACTACCCGTTCCCTGATAATAAAACTCGATAGTCTTGATCGTGCTGGCAGGAGTGACATCAGCTGCAGTACAGACTCCAAAAGGAACTACTAGAAATAGAATATTAAATAAACATTGAGAACAAATTTTCATACTCCGCACCTACTTCACACCATGTCATATCTGTACATACCTGAGTATATTGTTCTGGTTTTTTTTGGGTATGTTGCTTACTTCTAACATAGGGCAGGAATAACTGGCAAGGTCGGTGGGTCAAGCAAAGGAAGGTTTTGTTAGACTTGGTTTAAATAACTCTCCATGTATTTACTAACAGGAGAGGTGCGATTAAAAGTTACCGTTAAATGGGGGAGGTTCAGTATTGTTTAACAGTCTACAGGCTAGTTAATTGTTTCTTTCAAGGATCACAAAGCTATGTGCATGAGGATTTTTTGCATCTGCCTGATGATCGATGTGTTCTATTTCTTTCCATTCACTTTCATTCCATTCGGGGAACCAGGCATCGCCTTCGACCTTGGAATGAACAAAGGTGAGGTATAGGCGATCGGCTTTGGGGAGCATTTGTTCGTAGAAGGAGGCGCCGCCGATGATCATGACTTCGTCTACATCACCGGCTGCTTTGATGGCTTCATCGATGGAGTGGACGACGATGCTTTCTTTGGCCTGATAGTTTTGATCGCGGGTGATGATGATGTTGGTGCGTTGGGGTAAGGGTTTTGAGCCGAAGGACTCAAAAGTTTTTCGGCCCATGATGATGGGTTTGCCGAGGGTGTGCTGGCGGAACCACTTCATGTCATTGGGTAGTTTCCAGGGGAGTGTGTTGTTGATGCCGATGACGCGGTCGTTGGCCATGGCGGCGATCATGGAGATTTTCATGGTTTTCCCTTTTAGTTTTTTAATAAGAGATTACTTGTTTTATCCACCACCCCCTGGCCCCCTCCTTCAAGGAGGGGGGATAGTCATTTTATTTGTAGTACAAGCCCCTACAAGTAATCTGCCTCATTAAAGACCGTTTTAAACTGCCACCGGTGCCTTGATGTGGGGGTGGCTTTCGTATCCGACCAGATCAAAGTCATCAAAGGTAAAATCAAAAATGTTGTCGATGGCCGGGTTGATTTTCATTGTGGGTAGTGGGAACGGTTTACGGCTTAACTGTTCTTCTACCTGTTCCATGTGGTTTGAATATAAATGCGCATCACCCAGGGTGTGTACAAACTCGCCGGGTTTTAAACCTGTGACCTGGGCCATCATCATGGTGAGCAGGGCATAGGAGGCGATGTTAAATGGGACACCGAGGAAAATGTCGGCACTGCGTTGATAGAGCTGACAGGAGAGTTTGCCATCGGCCACATAGAACTGGAAAAAGGCGTGACAGGGTGGCAGGGCCATGTCGTCCACTTCGCCGACGTTCCAGGCATTGACGATAATGCGTCTGGAGTCGGGATTGTTTTTGAGCTGATCAACTACCTGTGAAATCTGATCGATGTGACGACCATCGGCCGTGGGCCAGGAGCGCCATTGATAACCATAGACATGGCCCAGATCGCCATTTTCATCGGCCCACTCGTCCCAGATGGAGACGCCGTTGTCTTTCAGGTATTTGATATTGGTTTCGCCTTTGAGGAACCAGAGCAGCTCATGGATGATGGAACGCAGGTGACATTTCTTGGTGGTCACCAGGGGGAAGCCTTCGCCGAGGTCGAAACGCATCTGGTAGCCGAAGACACTGACGGTACCGGTGCCGGTGCGGTCATCTTTGACGGTACCGTGGTCGCGCACGTGGCGCATGAGGTCGAGATATTGCTGCATAGTCACCCTGCCTGATTTTTGATGGCGGGTATTTTAGCATGGAGAATTTTTCTGAGGGGCTTCAAGGGGTCAGATCACTTGAAATTATTCACAATAATTGAACATTATGTAAGGGCTTCAAGGGGTCAGATCACTTGTGAAAAATTGACCTGAATTGTGTTTTGATCACCACCCCCTAGCCCCCTCCTTCAAGGAGGGGGAAGAGCATCTGCTATGCAGATCCAGTGAAGATCTATATATATAGTATGGACAGCGGAAAATGGTGCCTAATAACCTTCCCAGGGATAATTGAAGAAAACAACCAGCTCTGCCCCTTCATCACCATCGGCATATTCTGCGCGAAATACGATGCCCGATGTCATGACCAGACGGATACCCAGGCCATAGGAATCTCGCCAGATATCCCCCAGTTTATTCTTATCATCGGCCACGCTGGCGGTCTCCCAGAAGGCCGATAGCTGCACGCCGGTTCGGATATCTTTGGCAATGCCGATATCGAAGGGCTTGAACTCTTCGGTCAGGTTCCAGCGCAGCTCGGTGCCATAGAATACCGTATGCGCACCTTTATAACGTCCCTCAGGATACGAACGTAAACGGGACGGTCCACCCATGCTGGCAGCGGTACCGTAATGATTATGGGCAAGGTTGTTGTTTACTGCGTTTTCACATTGCAAACGACCAGCAGGAGGAAGTGAGGCACAATCCAGTCCCATGCGTTTTTCCACCGACGCAAAATCGGTGTCACCCTTCTGGGTGACAATGGAATCAGATTGAAAGTAGTTAAACGCCCAGGTGCTAATGCGTCCTATCGGGACATAAGCGGTCAGATTGTGCTCCAGCTGGTAATATTCGGGAGAACCTGCCCCCTTGTTATCTCCTGCCCAATAAGAAAGATCATATCTAAGCCCCTTGCGCGGATCCTGATAATCATCGGTCCAGTCCAGCTGTGTCCCCAGCATTAAAAAGTCATACTCAACACTGGCGCTGTCACGGGTGTCCTGGATCAGGCTGCCATCTCTATTGCGTAGTGCCGAGGCATGAGCCGATTGCTTGACCATCAGGGCCTGTACTTCAAACATGCGCTGGTTAAACGCCCCAGTCAAACGGGCAATGGTGGCCTCAATATCATCCAGTTCGATGATATTGTAATCATCCTTGTGATTATTCATACCGCGGGTGTTGTAGCTAAAGATGGCGGCCTTGCTAAGTTTTTGTGCAGCCACTTCGGCGATCAGTCGCTTTTCTATCAAATGGATATCTGTCGCCACTGCACCAAAGCCCTCAAAGTCCCCCGCCAGGGCAAAGGCCGCATAGTCGGTATAACTGTCATGGGCATTGGCGTTGACACCAATAGCAGCAAAACCTTCACCAATGCCGGGATAACTGATCGGTACCGCAACAATATAATGCCCCGGCTCTTTGATAAACTGGTCACGCCGGCGATCCATTGCGGTGCATGGTGAAGTAAAAACCACCAACAGGACCAGTTGTAAGAGGAGTAAAAAGCTTTTAGATAAAATTGACATGGAATCCTTCCCCAGTATTCCCTTTAGTAAAACATTTATTCGTTTTTATTTCGAACTGATGTGACGAATGGTAAATAAAGCTGACAGGATGTCAATACATCATTTAATTGCGTCATAAACAGCTTACATTTCTTTAAACAGATTAAAAATTAATCTATTCCAGCATTATAAAAAATAATGTTAAAAATCTGACCAGGGATAACTAAAGAACAATACCCTTTGCTGCCCTTCATCACCACTTGCATACTCTGCCCGAAACACGAGAACGGATGTCATCACCAGGCAAATATCCATGCCTTAGAACACAAGTTAGATATCACCTGGACAAACTCTGAATTTCAGAGTATATTTACTCTGAGATTCAGAGTCAAACAACAGGAGTGATGACATGCCAAATAGTGCCGCCGCTCAGATTGAGCAAATTCACAGTATGCTGGAACGTGGTCAACGAAGTGTTCGACTGGAAAGACATACATTGATCCTGTGGGGCTTGATCGCATCCAGTTTAATTATTTTCATAGACCTGCTGATTACTCCGGAACGCATGCCCATATTGTGGCATCGTATTGTTCTTTCTAATAGCATCATTGCCATCGTCGTATTTGTCGCTGCAATCTGGGATTTCCGTCATACCAGACAGGCGAGAGAGCAGCGTGATGAGTCTGTTTCCTATATTCAGTTCCAGTTGACAAAAGTCTGGTGGTTTATTCTCACACTGATTGTTTTGATCAATCTTGGTGTAAATGTATTTGGCGGCGGCTACCTGTTTTATCCCATCCTCATTGCACTGACTGGACTGGGATTTTTTATTCATGGCCTGTTTTCCCAACAACTGCTTGTCTGGAATGGTATTTTAATCGTCCTCGCGGGTCTCACTGCCATCACCCTGCGAATTCCTTTTCAAACCATGGAGTGGTTTACTGTTTTCCTGTTCGGACTTGGTTTACCGACTATGGCCTGGTTAATTGACCTGCCTGTGGTAAAAAACAATTTGAAGCAACGGATACTCATTAGTCTGGGTTGGTTGAGCATGATTACTGTACCTACCTGGTTTATTCATTACCAAACTAACAAGGTTGTTATCCCGGATTGGCCAGTAATTTCCTTACAGGAATATCAGCAGAAGACAGATACAGGATTAACCGACTATGCCGTTAAAATCCCTGCCGGTACCACTATTCCGCTCAATGTAAAAATTAGCAGTGACACACTGAGCAATAGTGGTATGACCACGATACCGCTTACCCTTTCCAAAGCAGTGACTGTAGCCATGAATAAAGGCAAGGCGGATGGACGATACCGTATTGATGAGGGCGAGTGGTTAAATCCACGCAGGCAGTTTTTCACAAGAAAAACCCGTCTAGATGCAACAATCACAGTCCAGGATGGCGTGCAGATTGACATCGATTTTATTCTAAAAGTTTTTCAGTAATTTTGGACGAACCGATGGACAGCCTGGCCCCTCTTGAACTTGATGCCACCCTGCATCAACCAGTGCGGACCCGCATTGTTGCCTTCCTGGTGACGAGAGGTGAAGCCACGTTTACCGAATTAAAGAATGAGCTTGAAATCACCGATGGCAACCTGGAATCACATATCAAAAAACTCCTGGCCGAGAAATACATGAAGAAGCAGAAAAAAACCGGCCCCACCAAACGATCACAAACCATCTACACCCTCACCAAAAAAGGGACAGATGCATTTGAAAACTACCTTGAGACACTTAAACAAGTTCTTACAATCTCTTTTTAAACAGATTGCTGAATATCTAAATGGAAAATTTTTATCACCACCCCCTAACCCCCTCCTGCAAAGAGGGGGAAATGGAGTATTACATTAAGAGTAAGTATTTGTTAAATTTGACTGCAACGCCGCCACGAGTGCACTAATATTGAGACCGCCTGAGTGTGCTTGTGGCAAGGCGCAGTTATTTTAAAAAACCGGAGCTTACATCGGTTAAGTGAGGATTTTTTAAAATGACTGCAACGCCGCCACAAGTGCACTCAGGCGGTCTCAAAAGCCTTCCCAGGGATAGCCGACAATGACTGACAGCTCCGACCCCTCATCCCCAGTAGCAATATCCCCCCGAATCACCAACCCCGATGCCGTCACCATTCGAAAACCCATTCCGTAAGAATCCCGCCAGTGATCGCCGAGTTTATCTTTTTCATCGGAGATGGTGGCGGTTTCCCAGAAAAAGGCCAGTTGGATACCGGTGCGAATGTCTTTGGCGATGCCGATGTCGAAGGGTTTGAATTCTTCGGTCAGGTTCCAACGAAATTCTGCACCATAGAATTCGGCATGAGCACCATTGTAACGGTCATTGGGATAGGAGCGTAGACGTGACCAGCCACCCAGACCACCGATTGAACCGTATCGGTTATTGGCCACAGTGTTATTTGCCAGCTGTTCACAACGGCTGCGTTGTTCTGCGGTGAGTCCCGGATCATCACAACCCAGGCGGCTTTTAACTGAATTAAGATCGGTATCGCCTTGTCGGGTGACAAAGGCATCGGCCCGAAAATAATTCAGGGCCAGAGTACTAATGCGGCCCACGGGGACGTAACCGGTTATATTATGTTCCTGTCGATAAAAATCAGAGGAGTTAGCCGCTGTTTCATCTCGCCACCAGCGCGATATTTCATAACGAATGCCAACCCTTGGGTCTCGATAATCATCGGTCAAATCCATGGCAATGGAGGCCATGTAAAAATAAAATTCACTGGCCGGTTCCTTGAGTTCCTGGATTAGAACACCATCCCTGCTACGAATTTTATCGACCCGGCTTTCCCCTCTGAAGGCACCACCAGTGATTTCAAACATACGTTCATAAAACGTGCCTGTTGTACGCAAGGCCGTATATTTTGCATCGGCCAGATCAACCAGGGTGTAGTCATCGGGACGGGTGTCCATGCCACGACCATTATAATTACGTGTGGTTGCCTGGCTGATACGTTGGGCAAAGATATCGACTATCAGATGTTTTTCGACTAAGTGTATGTCTTTGGCAATGGCACCATAACCTTCAATCGCTCCGGTGATGGCAAGCCCGATATAATCGGTGTGGCTGTCGTGTGCATTATTGAGAGTGCCGGCCAACAGGAATCCTTCACCAATGCCCGGTAAGCGATAGGGCATGGGCAAAATATAATGGCCCGGTTGTTTGATAAACTGATCGCGCCTGCGCTCGACCGCATCTACATCGGAAACCATTGTTAACAATAATGCTAGCTGCAGACAATACAGAATGCCTGTCTTGCCTTTTCCCATATTGGATATGCCTTAAAACTGGACTGATTCAGTTTGGTTTATTGAATCGAGTATAGGCTATCCAGAGAAATGTGATACCGGCAAGGATGATGGGTAGAGTTAAAATTTGTCCCATGGTAACCCAACCAAAGGCAAGGTAGCCAATGTGAGCATCTGGTACACGAACAAATTCAACGATAAACCTGGCAACACCATAGCCTATGGCAAACACACCGGATACGGCCATCATGGGGCGAGGTTTGGCGGAATAGATCCAGAGAATAATAAATAGAATGACACCTTCTGATATACATTCATACAGTGGTGATGGATGACGTGGCAGGCTGGAACCCGATGCCGGGAAAACCATGGCCCAGGGTACATCACTGACCTTGCCCCACAGTTCACCATTGAGGAAATTTCCGAAGCGCACAGTAATGATACTGATGGGTACATAGGGAGCAATGAAGTCGAGAATATTGAAATAGCCTTTTTTGTATTTCCGATTAAAGAACCACAGGCCGACCATGACACCAATTAAACCGCCATGGAATGACATGCCACCCTCCCACACTTTAAAGAAGCTGATGGGGTTATCCAGCAACATGCCAAAGTTATAAAAGAACATATAACCGATCCTGCCGCCGACGATGGCTCCCAGGCCTGAATAAAACAACAGGTCATCGGCTTCAATATTTTTCCAGTCGATAATTTTTTTATAAATTCGATACCGCGCAAGCGCCAGGCTGGTAGAAAAACCAATCAGGTACATCAGGCCATACCAGTGTATGGGCCAGCCAAAGACTCGAAATGCTACTGGATCAAAATCGACTATCATGGTTCACCTTTATATTATGATTAATTCCCGCCCTGCATACGCTGGACAATACGTTCTAATTCTTCATCCATGCTTGTGACCGGCTGCCAGCCCATAAGCTCTTTTGCAGCACTATTATCCACTTGCAATGAACCCGACAGGCGCTGCCAGACGGCCTGTTTACCTAATAGTCGAATCCCGAATTCGATCAGGCGTGATGGAAAATAAAACACTGGAGATCGCTGGCCAAAGGCTTTGGCAATTTTACCGACTAACTCAGCAGTGGACAGGGCTTCATCATCAGCTGCCAGAAAGACATGTCCCGCCGCATTGGGGTGAACACAGGCCAGCATGATCAGACTGGCGAGGTTATCGAGTGCTACCAGGGAACGTTTATTTTTAATCCCGGCCAGTGGTAATGGAATTCGTTTTCTGACCAGCTTGATCAAACTCTGTAGATTGGCCTTAACGCCCGGCCCATAAACCAGAGGGGGACGAATAATAACGACTTCAAGTCCCGTTGCCTGAGCAATTTCCCGCAGGTTTTTCTCCGCCTCCCATTTGGCGATAGCATAGGGATCAGATGGTGCAGGAATATCATCCGCCTTAAATGGCTTGTCTTTGGTCCGTTCACCATTGACCTTGATGGTACTGATGTACACAAACCGCTTCACCCCTGCCTTAACCGCGGCCTCTGCCAATGAACGTGTACCATCAAGATTGATTTTTCGAAATTCGGCCAGGGGGTTATCTGCCTGATCATGCATGACATGAACACGTGCAGCCAGATGGACCACCACATCCATCCCCGCCACCGCCGTGCTCCAGTCGGTATTGGCGTCGATATCACCAACCACAATAGAATCGGCATGCACATCCACAGTACTACTGGGGCGCCTTATCGCAGCACGACACTGGTGGCCCTGTTCCTGTAGCATGCTTAATAAGCGACCACCAACAAAACCCGTTGCACCTGTAAGTAGAATATTCGCCATGTAATTACTGAAATAGATATTTATAAGTTTTAAGACTTGCCCATGTTACCGTGTCATGACTCTAACTGCATCTTTGCTTAAAATTGACTCGCGTGACAGTGAATTCAGGTTTCATTATAGTCGAGCAAACAACACAGGATAACGCCATGCCCCAAAATCGACTCCAGCAGGAAACCAGCCCCTATTTATTACAACATGCTGATAATCCTGTTGACTGGTGGCCATGGTGTGAGGAAGCACTCACTCTGGCCAGACAGCAAAACAGGCCCATTTTACTCTCCATTGGTTATTCCGCCTGTCACTGGTGTCACGTAATGGCCCACGAATCCTTCGAAGACCCGGCTACGGCTGAGGTTATGAACCGGCTCTATATCAATATAAAAGTCGACCGTGAAGAAAGACCGGATCTGGACAAGATATATCAGTCTGCCCATCATCTGCTTAATCGGCGTGCCGGGGGCTGGCCTCTGACAGCCATGCTGACACCGGATGACCTGATACCATTTTTTGTCGGTACCTATTTTCCCAAAACACCCCGCCATAATATGCCGGCTTTTGTCGATGTGCTCCAACAGGTGGTGAATTTCTATCATGAACATCATGATGAAATACTGAAACAGAATGACTCCCTGACCCATGCCTTGCAACAGGGTATTACAGCAAGCACGGGGAGCACTTCTCTCAATCCTGCTCCTCTCGACCAGGCCCGCCGTGAACTGGGAAAAAACTATGACAAAGACTATGCTGGTTTTGGGGCGGCACCTAAATTTCCTCACCCTACCAGTCTTGAACGCCTGTTACGTCACTGGTCGGCAACTCAACATCAGGAAACCCCTGACACAACTGCCCAGAATATGGCCATGCATACTCTGCGGGGTATGGCCATGGGAGGAATTTATGATCAAATAGGCGGGGGTTTCTGTCGATACTCGGTGGATGAAATGTGGATGATTCCCCATTTTGAAAAAATGCTCTATGACAATGGCCCACTCCTTGCCCTGTATGCGGATGCCTGGTCTATTAATAAAGAGCCGATATTTAAACAGATCACCCAGGAAACAGCAGAATGGGTCATCCGTGAAATGCAATCACCCGAGGGTGGCTATTACTCAACTCTGGATGCCGATAGTGAAGGTGAAGAAGGCCGCTTCTATGTCTGGACACCTGATGAAGTGAAATCTGTTTTGACCGATAAGGAATATCCGGTCTTTGCTGCTAGCTATGGACTTGATCGTGATGCCAATTTTGAAGGCCAATGGCATTTACACAGATATAAGTCTGCTGAGCAAGTTAGTGAAAAACTCAAACTCGATATTGATCTGACCAGTGACTTATTGCTCACTGCAAAACAAAAACTATTTAATGTTCGTAAACAACGTATTCATCCTGGCAGAGATGAAAAGATTCTTACTAGCTGGAATGCCCTTATGATAAAAGGCATGGCCATTGCCGGCCGACGTCTGCAACGGGCTGACTTTATTACATCGGCAGAACAGGCACTGGATTTTATACACGACACCTTATACCAGGATGGTCGCCTGCTGGCCTGCTATAAGGATGGGCAGGCACGGCTTAGTGCCTATCTTGATGACTACGCCTTTTTAATCGATGCCATTCTTGAGTTATTGCAAAGTCATTGGCAAACCAAAAACCTTTTTCTGGCTATTTCACTGGCTGACAGTCTGCTGGAACACTTTGAAGATAAAGAACAGGGTGGCTTTTATTTTACCGCCGATGATCATGAACAGCTCTATCATCGTCCCAAGCCCTATAGTGATGAATCTATACCCGCCGGTAATGGGATCGCCGCCTATGCCCTGCAACGGCTTGGTTATTTACTTGGTGAACAGCGCTACATTGATGCTGCTGAGCGAACCCTAAAATCGGCCTGGCCCCATATTTCCCACATTCCCTATGCCCATTGTGCTTTGTTACTGGCGCTGGAAGAAAACCTGTACCCACCAACGACCGTGATTATCCGGGGCAGTCAGAATGAAATCATCGACTGGCAGTCAATCTGCCAGGCTAGTTACCAACCTCGCCTGCAAACCTATGCCATACCAGATACCATAACCGATCTGCCCGGCCTATTAACTGAAAGAAAACCGGAAGCCCACCCCCTCGCCTACCTGTGTACCGGTACAACTTGCCAGCCCCCAGTACATGATCTCAAATCCCTGGCCACACTATTCAATGATAAAAGCCACCAACTCGAACCGAGCACATAATACCCCTGCTATTTACTTGATTATTGTTTTCACATTATGAAATACAAAAACGCGTTACACATTTTAACAAATGATAATTACCACTCCCTTATGAAAAATTGACAGTTTGCCGATAGCAAAACATGGGTTTACCTGTAATTAATCACCATAAAAATAATAATACATTTAACATATAACTGGGCTGTCGGCAGTTTGAATATAAAAAAACAACAACTGGATTTTGTCTACCAGCAATTACCAACTGGTCAACTGGCCAGTGTTGCCTGTGGTGTCTTTATGGTCTTCTTACTATGGGGTCATGTCGATAAGCAATGGTTACTCGGCTGGTTTCTTGCTCTCATTGGTTTTGCATCCATTCGACTTATTAGCAGCAGACTTTATCGTCAACAAGCAGAAAAACCTGACATATATCAAAAATACAAACGCCTGTACATTGCTGGTGCAATCACCGGCGGTCTAAGCTGGTCAGCTAGCGTGTTATTCCTTGGTATGGCAAATGAACCAATTTTACAGTCTGGAATTTTCATTATTCTGGCAGGCATAACAGCGGGATCCATCATTTCCAATGCCATGATCCTGGCCGGATACTATGTCGTCCAACTACCTGTTCTCATCAGCCTGGCTGCCTGGCTATTTATACAGAACTCCGCCACTCATACTACCTTATCATTAGTAACCCTGTTTTATTCAGCGATGCTGAGTTTACTGGCCAAGAATTATCATGATCATCTTGTTCTCGCACATACATCAGAAGACAGCAACCGGCAACTTGTTGATGAACTGTCGAATACAAATGAAGTATTAACTAAGGAAATTCATGCCAGACACACTGCAATGGCATCATTAAAACGCTCAGAACAGCGTTTTAAAAATATTATCGAAGCAGCACCTGATGCCATGATTATGATTAAAGAGTCGGGTGAGATCACCATGGCTAATGAGCAGGCGATTAAACTGTTTGGATATCCCGAGCAGGAATTATTGGGTGAAAAAGTTGAGAAACTGGTTCCACCACGCTTTGCCCAACATAATACTATTCGAGAAGAGTTCACGAAAAAAACCTCCCTGGGAGTTCTAAATATTCATCCCGATTTTTTTGCCCTGCACAAAGAAGGTTATGAAATACCTGTTGAGATCAGACTCAGCACGATCCCCTATGATGATGGCAAATACATATCTGCCTCAATACGTGATATTACGTCCCATATTGAAATAGAGAATGAGCTTCGCCAGGCAAGAAACCTGGCAGAACAGGCTAACAGGGCAAAATCTGAATTCATCTCTAATATTAATCATGAGTTACGCACACCATTGAATGCCATTATTGGTTTTTCTGATTTACTCAAACTGGCTGACAATTTTACTGCACAACAAACAGATCAAATCATTGAGATAAAAAAATCTGGCAAGCATTTACTTAATTTAATCAATGAACTTCAGGATATTTCAAAAATTGAGTCTGGCCATATTGATATTGAAAGTGAAGATGTTGAAATTATGGAAATTCTGCAAGATTGCCTGTTAATTACTCAACCACTCGCTGATAAAAAAGAAATCAAGGTAGAAATCATAAAACCTGAGTTTGATGATTACCTTATCCATGCAGACAGGACTCGATTGAAACAGGTCATAATTAACCTACTGACCAATGCCATTAAGTACAATTCAAAAAATGGCAATGTAACCATACACTGTAAAAAAGTAGAAGATAACAGCTTAAAAATCAGCGTGACTGACACTGGCCCCGGCTTTTCAGAAAAGCAGTTGCAAAACCTCTATGAACCTTATAACCGGCTAGGTGCTGAAAACTCCGATATTCAGGGTAGCGGGATTGGCCTTTCGCTAAGTAAGAAACTGCTTGAAATGATGAATGGAAATATTCAACTGGAAACTAAACATGGATTTGGCAGTACCTTCTCCATCACCTTGCCTGGTGCACAATCCCAATCAGCTTTCAAAGTTCAAAATAGTTAGTAAGCAAAGGAAATACACATGTTTCATACCTATGTTGGTTCCCAGCCCATCTATAACAGCAACCTGGAAATTTACGCTTATAAACTTCTGTTCCGCAATAGCATGGATAACAAGGCCAACTTTGAAGATGCTGACAGGGCCACTTCTGAATTAATCATTAATAGTTTGACAGATATTGGGCTTGACCGACTTATCGGCAAACATAAGGCCAGCATTAAATTTACAAGGAACTTCTTACTGGGTGAATACCCTATTCCAAAATTAAAAAATAGAATCATCATAGAACTTGAAGATACGATTGAGTTTGATGACGATATTCTAAAAACATTGGGAGAGTTTTCTGAAAAAGGATTCACTTTATCCATGTCAGAAGAAACCTACTTAAAATATTTCTCAGATAAACCAGATTATAAATATATTGTAAAATTCAACATAAAAAATCCAGGACAAGCAAACCTGCTAGAACTGATCAGCTCTATCAAGGACGATAATGTAAAGACAATGGCCGAAATGGTAGAAACCCAGCAGGACTTTATATCCTGTAATGAAATTGGTTTTGACTATTTTGGTGGTTTTTTCTTTTGCGAGCCATTGATTGTCAAAGGTGTAGGCATACCGGGAAATAAACTGCAACTCGTAAAACTGTTACATAAGCTTCAGGATGAGGAGACAAGTGCACAGGAACTTGATAGCCTGATCAGCACAGACATTACACTTAGTTACCGCCTGTTGCGTTATGCAAACTCCAGTTATAGCGGTCTGAAAACACGGGTCGAGTCAATTCAACATGCTGTAAGCCTGTTGGGCCTGGATACAATCAAAATGATTGCCACACTTATGGCCTTGTCCAGTATCGACGACAAACCACAAGAGCTGTTTTTCTTTGGACTCATCCGGGCCAAAATGTGTGAACATCTCACAGAATTTCTACCTGGCATCACGCCAAATATGGCATTCACCGTTGGACTGCTCTCTATTATCAATGCATTACTCGATAGTCCAATGGAAGATATACTGGCCAAATTACCGCTGAACGAAAACCTCACTATGGCCTTATTAAACCATGAAGGCCCATTGGGTCATATGCTGCATGATGTCATCGCCTATATCAATAACAAACAGGACGACTATAGACTGACTAAATTGAGTGATGGTATTCTTTGTTATGCCTACCTGCAGGCTGTCGTGTGGGCCAACTCAATTGCGCCTTTACTGAATGAAAAACCCGCTAAAAGAAAAGCTACCGGCTAGGTTCGTATTCTTCATACTGAGGAATATCACCGCTGATATCTTCCCAATTTGACTTTGAGGTAACAAAGATGTGGGCCTGGGGTCGCTCAGAAATATCCGACTCTATGGTTCCCAACCTAACCCTGAGCTCATCAGGGATCGATGTTCTTTTACTCATAATAGGTGAACCACAGTGCTTACAAAAGTACTTGGTCTGGTCACCACCAGACAGAAACCCTGTTAACTCAGACTCGCCTGACTCAAACTCAAATTCATCTGCCTTTACTATTCCATTTGTAGCAAAGGCACTGCCCTGGGCCTTGCGACACTGAGAACAATGACAGTACACAATATTACGAATTCCACCGTTTATAGAAAACCGGACCTTGCCACAGAGGCAACTTCCCTTATACATATGCTGATACCCTGTTTATTTATTCTCAGTTAATTTACACTAAACTTTGTTAATTAATAAGGAGGTTAACATGACCTGTTGCATAGATGGAATGTACTGTGCGGAAACAGTTCTTCAGGAAATAGCGGAACAACAGAATATCCAATCCCCTTTGATACCCCGTATTGCCACCGGCCTGTGCAGTGGCATGTCACGTACCAATGGCCCCTGTGGTGCCATGACAGGGGGTATTCTGGCATTGAATGTCGTATTAGGACGCGATAATACTGATCAGGGGGTAGAACGGAATTATGCCGCTGTACAGGAACTGGTAGAACAGTTTGGTCAGGCCCATGGCAGCACACAATGCCATGAATTGCTTGCCTGTGATCTTAATACTGCAGAAGGTCAGAAGAAATATCGTGATCAAGGCCTGGCCCAGCATTGTGCAGAATATGCCGATAGTGCCATTAAAATGGTCAAACAGATTTTGCAATCGGCCTGAGCCCTGCGACAATAGGCCGTTATTCCATCACGGCCTGTTGTTATGCAGTCATATGAAGTCATTATAATCGGCGCCAGTGCCTCCGGCCTGATGTGTGCCATCGAGGCCGGTAAGCGTGGCCGCAAGGTACTGGTCCTGGACCATGCCAATAAGGCCGGCAAAAAAATCCTCATGTCTGGCGGTGGACGCTGTAATTTTACTAATTACGATGTCAGCGCCGATAACTATCTTTCCCACAACCCACACTTCTGTAAGTCTGCCCTGAGTCGATTCACGCAATGGGATTTCATTGCCATGGTTGAACGTTACAGGATTCCCTATCACGAACGGGAACACGGTCAGCTATTTTGTAATATCAGTGCTAAAGACATTCTGAAGATGCTGCTGAACGAATGTAAAGAGTATGGTGTCGGTATCAAGCTCAAGCATGAGATTGTTGATATTGATCAACAGGCAGAAGGATTTGTTATACGGACCGATCAGGCTGAGTTTGCCAGTGAATCGCTGGTGATTGCGACAGGTGGTCTGTCTATTCCCAGGATGGGTGCCACTCCCTTCGGCTATAAAGTGGCTGAACAGTTTGGTCACAGGGTGTGGCCCACGCGGGCCGGACTAGTGCCCTTTACCCTGCATGATAAAGATAAACAGCGCTTTGCAAGTCTCTCGGGTATTGCCATCAATGCCATTGTCAGTACCGAACACAAGACCTTCAGGGAAAATGTCCTGTTTACTCATCGAGGCCTGAGTGGGCCGGCCATTTTACAGGTGTCTTCTTACTGGCAGGCCGGTGAAGATATTCGAATCAACCTGTTACCTGATATCTCCTTACTGGACAATCTGCTGGAACTGAAGCAAACCCATCCCCGACAACAGTTGAAGACCAGTATTGCCACATTGCTACCCAAACGACTGGTCGCGGTTTTGCTAGATGAGAGCCTGGCAAATACCCCATTACAGGATCTTTCCAAACAACAGCTCGAATCCATCGCCCCTGCCTTTCATGAACAGACCCTCAAACCGAACGGGACCGAGGGTTATCGGACCGCCGAGGTCACCTTGGGCGGGGTGGATTGTGATGGGCTTTCTTCAAAAACCATGGAAAGCACCACCACAAAAGGACTGTATTTCATTGGTGAGGTGGTAGATGTGACTGGCTGGTTGGGTGGATACAATTTTCAGTGGGCCTGGTCATCCGGTTGGTGTGCCGGTCAGGTGGTGTAGTAGGGTATAATAGACCCCTAATTCCTATACAAAATACATGGTTATGTTATGAAAGTGATTATCCGCCTTTTCTTCCGTCTCGTACGCCGTATCATTGGCCCCATTATGTTGTTCATCGACTGGATCACCACCCCTAAAGGGGTTCAGCGTGACGTAAAAGAACAGGAAAAAATTGATCAGGATACCCAAAATATGACCCTGTACCAGTTCAAGACCTGCCCGTTCTGTATCAAGGTACGTCGTCACACCAAACGCCTCTCGCTGAACATTGAAACTCGCGATGCCCAGCACGATCCAGGCAGTCGCGCACAATTATTGACCGGTGGTGGTGAACTAAAAGTTCCCTGCCTTAAAGTGACTAATGAGGCGGGTGAAGACCGCTGGATGTATGAGTCTGATGATATTATTCATTACCTCAATGCCCAGTTTGATCGCGAGCAAACAAACCCACAACAAAATGTCACACGACATTGAACAACCAGTTCTGGACCCAGAACTGTTACTCAAGCTGGCCCGTTACCGCATGCCCTTTGGCAAATATGCCAACCGTCTGTTGATCGATCTGCCGGAACCCTATGTGATCTGGTTTGCCCAACAGGGTTTTCCAAAAGGTGAATTAGGCAAAATGCTGGCCATGGTCCATGAGATTAAAATCAATGGGCTGGAATACCTGTTCCAGCCCCTGAGAAAAGCCTGATACTTTACCTGGCTCCCTGACTTGCACTCAGTGTTTTCAATCTGGACTGTGTGATCTTACTGGCCGGGTCAAACATCACAACGGACTTGTCCGGTACAGAAAAATGCTGCTGGGTCATGAGATCAACACCACACTGTAATAATTCAAACCAGTCGAGGAAACGGTTGATCATGGCACTGCCAGCAAAGGGTCGGCCATGTTGTGGGACAATCATTTCCACATCCATATTCCTGACCATATTGGCCCACAGGCGACAGGCTCGATTGGAAACCATGTAACGTGCATGAAAACCCCGCATCTTTTTCACATGTCTATCAAAATCACGCACTGGACGACCATGCTCTTCATCTGTCATTGAGGCACCGACATCACCGGTAAATAGAATCTTACTAACCGGATCATAGAAATGAAAATTTCCCACCGAATGTAAAAAATGGGCAGGAATGGCAATTATCTCGCTCTCACCAAAGGGTAGGCGAATCCCCTGATCTGGGATCGATAGAATACGTCCCTCACCTTTTTCCATCATATAGCCAGGAACCAGATGAGGCAGGAAACGATCCCAGAGTTTTGAAATTACGATTCGCGCACCGGTATACATCAACCACTTGTCCAGAGAGGTGATAATGTCAGGATCCTGGTGTGAAGCAATCACATAATCCAGTTCCTTAATGGATGCGACTTTGGAAATTTCAGAAAACAGTGGCTGATAAGTCAGGTTGCCGCCTGGATCGAATAGTGCCGAATGATGGCCACTGGTGATAAAAAACTGGTTGGACTGAATCCCATCGCCCTTTACCAGGTCGGTAAATAAACGAACTACATGATCACCCTGTTCGTAGAGAATAACTGACATTTATACCCCCAAAAGTTTTATTAGTATTTGCTAATATACGAGTTTGGAGATTAACGAATGCGGTCTAAACAGGATTTGATCTGGATCATTTGACTCTCAAAACAGTCCCGCCCATAAATCATCCGGAATTAGAAAAAGATAAAATGAGAAAAGCATTAGGTTGGTTAAACTTCACAATTTCTTCGGAATACAACCATTCTGCATATAAAACCTGGCTGAAAGTACTCTAGCTCAGGATTTGCATTATAACCACAATATTTGTCAGTTATTTAATTTTGCCTAAATATGCCTGTTTTGGGTTAATGTCTTTGTGGATTTGTCGATAAGTGCTGTATTCGACTACCAAGGGAGAAGAATATGTTTAAACGAAGTTCAATCCATTTAATCCTGCCTGCTTTCATGATGCTGGTTTTAAGTGCCTGTATGGGCAAACCATTAAACCCAGAGGTCAAACAGAAAATTAAAACCACCGAGGTTCGTTTGATAATCAAGCAACCTGAGATTTATGGAGCTGTTGTACATAACAACAACAATGCTATTGGTGGAATATTCGGTACCGTTACCGCGGTCGCATCAATAAGCGCCAAGGAAGAACGTGTTAAGCGTAATGAAAAGGCCATCAAGCCCGTCGTCAAGGCCTTGAAAGGTTACAAGGTTCAGAGTCTTGCCAAACAGGTTTATGCCGCTGGTCTGAAAAGAGTGGAATGGATGAGTCCATCTACAGTAAAAGTTGTTAATCGTGATCTTTCTACAGAAGAACGTAATGAGATTACACGTAAGTCTAAGGCTGATGCAGTGATATTTGTTGATGTTGACTACCGCCTGAACGAGACATTTAAAAGCCTGGAAGTTAATACACGCTCACAAATGTATCATGAGCATGCCCGAGCTAGCGGTGCAGAACCAGATATCATCTATCGTGCCTATCACACCTATAAATGGGATCTGCCAAATAATGCCGACGGTATTTATGACCACCATAAGTTAGGTAAAAAGTGGAGTAAAAATAGAGCCAAAGTCCTGAAGAGTAAAATTCGTGAAGGGCTTGAGGAAGAAGTTAAGTTCCTGGTCTCTGAATTACACAAGTCCTGATCACCTGGGTTAATCCAAATGAAAAACCGGTCCACTGTGACCGGTTTTTTTATTTCAAACAGAGCTTATCAAAAACAGATTGGTATAAATCAATCTATTGTCAACATCATCCTATGTTATGCCCAAAACTCTCCTTAAATCGAGCATCAAATTCAGCCCGGGTAAAGGAGTGGTTCTGAGTACCATGAGATTCGATCTTGATTGCGCCACATAGTGACGCCATTTTGCCAGTGGTTTCCCAGTCCATGTCGTTCATGATGCCGTACAGCAGACCGGCACGATAGGCATCACCACAACCGGTGGGATCGTTTACAGCCGTTGTTTTGGCCAGGGGGATTTCATGACGTTTTTCTTTGGTGTATATCAGCGAACCCTCACCACCACGGGTCACGATCAGGGCATCGACCATTTCAGCAATTTCATGGGCTGACTTACCTGTCCGTTCTTCTACCAGTTGGGCTTCATAATCATTCACGGCAACCCAGGTGGCCTTTTCAATAAAACTTAAAAGATCCTTACCGTCAAACATCGGCAGGCCCTGGCCTGGATCAAAAATAAATGGAATACCGGCTTCAGCAAATTCCTCGGCGTGTTGTAGCATGCCATCTCGACCATCGGGAGATACAATACCGACTTTCACACCACTGGCATCAGCGATATGGTTTTCATGGGCAAAGTTCATGGCGCCAGGATGAAAGGCGGTAATCTGGTTATCGTCCTGATCAGTAGTAATAAAGGCCTGTGCAGTATAAGTACTATCGATGACCTTGATATGCTTGCGATCCACGCCACACTCATCCATCCACTGTGCATAGGGAGCAAAATCAGTCCCGACGGTACCCATCGGTAAGGGCTCACCACCCAGCAGTTTCAGGTTGTATGCGATATTGCCGGAACAGCCACCAAATTCACGGCGCATGTCTGGCACCAGGAAGGAGACATTGAGGATATGTACCTTGTCAGGCAGGATGTGGTTCTTGAACTTATCGTGGAACACCATAATGGTATCGTAGGCGAAGGAACCGCAAATCAGTGCTGACATAGCTAACCTCTTTTGTTATTTAATTAATGTGAGAGCTTGATATTAAAGTCTCAGAAGAAACGATCATAGGCAATCAAGCCCCAAATGACAAACGCATTGATCAAAACCAGCATAACGGCAGCAGACCCCATATCCTTGGCGCGCCCGGCCAGTTCATGATGCTCCTCACCTGTTCGATCAACAACGGCCTCTATGGCCGAATTCAGAATTTCCACGATGAGTATCAATATCAGACTGCCGATTAGTAAGGCATACTCAATAGCGGACTGCCCAAGCCAGAAGGCCAGTGGTATCAATATAACTGTAAGAAAAAGTTCCTGGCGAAATGCGGCCTCATGAACAAAGGCCGCTTTGAGTCCCTTGATAGAATAAGCGGTAGCATCGATGATGCGTGCTATCCCTGTCTTGCCCGGCTTCATTTATGTGTTGCAGCCTGCCATGTCAGATCCAGTTCACGGGCGGCCTTAACATCATCCAGTCGGCGTACCGGCATGGTATGTGGAGCCTGCGTCACGGTTTCTGGTGAATTTTCCGCCTCCTGCTGAATATTCTGCATGGTCTCGATAAAGTAATCGAGGGCCTCTTTTGCCTCGGTTTCAGTTGGTTCAATCAACAAACACTCTGGAACCAGTAATGGGAAATAGGTTGTGGGTGCATGCACCCCATAGTCCAGCATACGCTTGGCAAAATCCATAGTGTTTACACCCAGGGTTTTGGCCTGCTTTTTCAGGGTCACAATAAATTCATGCGTAGCACGACGACCGGGATAGGCCAGATCAAAGCCAGCCTGTTCCAGTTTGACCATCATGTAGTTGGCATTGAGGGTCGCATATTCAGAAACACGTTCCATACCTTCCTTACCTAAAAGTCGTGCATAGATATAGGCCCGCAATAGAATACCTGCATTACCGGCAAAGGCCGACAGGCGACCCATGGTATCCGGTACATCTTTTTCCCATAACAGGCGGTATTCATCACTTTCTTTTGCCACCATGGGCACAGGCAAATAAGGAATCAGGCGTTCACTGACACCGACAGGGCCGGCACCGGGACCACCACCACCATGAGGTGTGGAAAAGGTTTTGTGTAAATTCATATGGATGACATCAAAACCCATATCACCGGGTTTGACCTTACCCAGGATTGCATTCAGGTTGGCACCATCGTAATAAAGCAGGCCACCTGCATCATGGACAATCTTGGCAATTTCTTTAATCTTTCTTTCAAACACACCCAGTGTCGAAGGGTTGGTCAGCATGATACCGGCGGTTTGTGGACCAACGGCCTTTTTCAGCTCTTCAATATCCACATCACCGTCTTTATTGGTGGGGATCTCTTTGACCTTGTAGTTACACATGGTGGCCGTGGCCGGATTAGTGCCATGGGCAGCATCAGGAACCAGGATCTCGGTTCTCTCGTCATCACCATTGGCATCATGATAGGCACGAATCATGGCCACACCGGCAAACTCACCCTGGGCGCCAGCCATGGGGGCAAGGGAGACCGCCTTCATACCGGTTACGTCCTTGAGCATTTCCTGAAGTTCATACATACAACTTAAAAAGCCCTGACTCAGCTTGTCGGGGCTGGCGGGATGACGTTGCAGAAAACCAGGCAACAGAGCCAGTGAGTTACAGGCCCTGGGATTGTATTTCATGGTGCAGGAACCCAGCGGATAAAAGTGCGTATCGATAGAGAAGTTCTTTTGAGACAGGCGAGTATAGTGACGCACCGCCTGCATCTCCGACACTTCCGGTAACAGCGGCTTGCTCTTGCGATGAAACTGATCCGGTATGGCATGCTTTACTTCTGCAGCCTCCACCTTTTGTGCATGGTTAGTTCGACTGGGTTGGGAATGTTCAAAAATCAGCATATCTTGTTCCTGCATCAAATATGTAAATTAACCACGGAGCGCATTGAGAAAAATAGGTACCCAGTGATCCCCGTGGTTCATAAAAAATCAGGCCGTGACACTTTCACCTGACAGGGCCGCCAGTGCGGCATCGTAATTGGGTTCCTGAGCAATCTCGGGAACCAGTTCGTTATAAATCACCTTGTCATTTTCATCGAGAACGACCACAGCGCGTGCCGTGATACCGGCCAGTGGGCCATCCTGGATCAGCACACCATAATCCTTGGCAAAGTTCTTATCACGCATCATGGAAAGACTGATCACCTTGTCGGTGTTCTCTGCCGTACAAAAACGACCCATAGCAAAAGGCAGATCAGCAGAGATAATCAGCATGACGCTATCATCACGTGCTGCATCATTAAATCGCTTGGTCGAAGTGGCACAGACTGGGGTATCCAGACTGGGAACGATATTTAATAACTTTTTCTTGCCTGCGAAATCAGCCAGACTTTTATCATTCAGTTCACCATCGGTGAGTTTAAAGGCAGGTGCCGCACTACCCACTGCTGGTAAATCGGCATTGGTATTGATTGCGTTACCCTGTAATGTAATTTGTGCCATCGTCGTCTCTCCTTAATTAGAGTGTTTGTAAGTTAAATATCCATTTATTCAAGCTATCTTTGGTTCAGCAGAGCTCTTCGTTGCCTGCAGTTGGGTGGATATTTGTTGCAGCTTATCAACAAAGGTAATTAAATCTGCCTCGGTCTTGGTTTCGGTTGCACAGACCAGCAAACAATTTTTCAGTTCGGGATAGTCATCTTCCAGCATAATGCCACCGACAATACCCTGGGCCGTCAAAGCCTGTGTGACTTCATTCACGGGGCGATCAAACTGGACAACGGCTTCGTGGAACAGAGGACGGTCAAATAACTTCTTGATACCCGGTACACCATTCAATTTATCGAGCAGTTCCATGGTATTGGCATGACTATTGGCTGCCGCCTGCTCAATACCTGCGGGTCCCATCAGGGCCATGTGAATGGTTGCGGCAGTGACCAGCAGCCCCTGATTGGTACAGATATTCGATGTCGCCTTGGAGCGTCGAATATGTTGTTCACGGGCCTGTAAGGTTAGTGAAAAACCGGGCTTACCATCAAGATCGGTAGTGCGACCAATGATACGTCCTGGCATCTGCCGTACATAATCCTGACGACAGCACATGAAACCAAAGTAAGGACCGCCTGATGACAACGGAATTCCCAGTGGCTGGCCATCACCACACACAATATCGGCACCGATCTCACCCCATTCACCCGGTGGGGTTAACACCGCAAGTGATACCGGATTCGTGACTCCGATGACCAGGGCCTTGTGTTCGTGTGCCCAGTCAGTAAGGGCATCAACCTCTTCCAGTACACCAAAAAAGTTGGGTTGCGGGATCACCAGGGCAACAAAGTCACCGGGGTCCTTGGGCAGGCTGGCGGGATCAAGGTGACCACCGGTTACATCGTAATCCAGTTCTTCAAGAATGATGCCCTGTCCTTTGGTGATGGTCTGGGCCACTTTGCGATAACTGGGATGTACGGTACGAGGTATCAAAATACGTTTTGATTTTGCCTTACGGTTGGCGCGCACGGCCATGAGTATGGCTTCGGCCAGGGCGGAGGCACCATCGTATAAAGAGGCATTAGAAACATCCATCCCGGTCAGGCTGGCCATCATGGTCTGGTACTCATAAAGCAATTGCAAGGTACCCTGACTGGCCTCGGCCTGGTAAGGTGTGTAGGCTGAATAAAATTCACCGCGTGTGGTGATCTCCCAGACAGCCGAAGGGATATGATGCTCATAGGCACCACCACCGGCAAAGCACAGTGAGCGGCTATCCTGTGCAGCACGTTCGGCCATCAATCTTTGCACAGCCATCTCAGACAGCCCCGTGGGTACCTCGGTCAAACCTTTAGAACGAAGTTCTTTTGGGATCTCATCAAACAATGCTTCAATATCTTTGACCCCAATGGCCGCCAGCATGTCGCGAACGTCATCTTCAGTATGTGGTATAAACGGCATGTTTTCTTACACCTAGCTATGTAAAGTTATCAATTTAAAAATTTCTATTAAGTCGATTGAGTCGTACTAGCGGCTTAATTAATGATCATCTGCAGCAACGTGATCGGTATACTCTGATGAACTCATCAGGTTATCAAAATCACCTTCATCTTCCGGTTTGATACTGAAAATCCAGCCGTCACCATAAGGGTCGGCATTAATGGTTTCCGGTGCATCGGCCAGAGTTGCATTGGCTTCGACGACTTCACCGGAGATAGGACAATACACGTCCGATGCGGCCTTAACAGACTCAACAACCGCACAATCTTCGCCCTGTTCAAAACTGCTGCCAGACTCTGGTGCATCAACAAATACCAGGTCACCCAGCAATTCCTGTGCATGATCGCTGATACCTATTGTCAGGGTCCCATCATCATTCTTGCGAACCCATTCGTGTGATTTTGTATAACGTAATTCAGCCGGTATGTTACTCATGTTTGTTTCCCCTGATAAAAATTAAAACTCGTTACTTGAACTGGTCTCAAAATGTGTGAGCGATGGTGAGACAAGGCAAAAATGGACGAAAAAGCGGAGTTTACACGAAGTAAATGAGCATTTTGAGTCCATTTTTAACGCAGTATCAGCTTTGCTCACGCATTTTAAATGCAGGCCTTACCCTGTCTGACAAAAGGCGGCTTAACCACTTTGACATCCATCAATTTACCGCGCATATCCACTTTACATTGTTCACCAGTACTTTTAGGGACCCGGGCAAAGGCAATGGCCTTACCCAGGGTTGGTGAAAAACTACCACTGGTGATTTCACCATCGTCCAGGCCATCAATAATGACTTTCTGGTGGTTACGCAATACGCCCTTGCCTTCCAGTAACAGACCGACAAATTTCTTAGTTGTGCCCTGCTCACGCTGTTGTTCAAGTGCCTTACGTCCGATAAAGTCACGAGCCTCTGGATCCCATGCGATGGTCCAGCCAAGACCGGATTCAAGTGGTGAGGTTTCTTCATCCATATCGGTACCGTACAGGTTCATACCCGCTTCCAGTCGCAGGGTGTCGCGTGCACCCAGGCCTGCCGGTTTAACACCGGCCTGTATGAGACTGTCCCAGAAACTGGCCGCCTCTGTCGCCGGTAGCATGATTTCATAACCGTCTTCACCGGTGTAACCGGTACGGGCCACGGCCATGTCACCGATCTCACGCATAAAGAAGATCCCGATTCCATCCAGGGCCTGGGCCTGATCGCCCAATACGGCATGAACCTTGTCTCTTGCATTGGGTCCCTGCACGGCAATCATCGCCAGGTCGTCACGCACATTAACAGTGACATTAAAGGCTTCGGATTGTTTGTTGATCCAGGCCAGGTCTTTTTCTCGGGTGGCTGCGTTCACCACCATACGGAACCAGGTGTCCGTCATATAGTAGGTAATCAGATCATCGATCACCCCACCCTTTTCATTCAACATACATGAATACAGCGCCTTACCAGCGTCCTTCAGGCGGTCGACATTATTGGCCAGCAGATAACGCAGAAAATCTTTTACCCGTTCACCGGTGAGATCCACCACAACCATATGCGAGACATCAAACATGCCTGCATCTTTTCTGACCTGATGGTGTTCATCGATTTGTGAACCATAATTGATTGGCATATCCCAGCCGCCAAAGTCCACCATTTTGGCCTGCAGGTTTACATGTATGTCATATAAGGGGGTACGTTGTCCCATTTAAAAGCCTCGTCAAATTGTTAGGTATTTTTTTAAGTACTTTTAAGAATAGTCATTTTAAAGTATCTATTCTTCTGCATGATAGGAGGAACGAACCAGCGGGCCGGACTTGACCCAGCTAAATCCCAGTTCATTCGCCACATTTGTATAATCATCAAATTCTGCCGGAGAGAGATAACGTTGGACCGGTAGGTGATATTTGCTTGGTCTCAGGTATTGACCTATGGCCACACGATCCACATTGGCTGCCCGTAAATCTTTGAGTACCTGAACCACTTCATTATGGTGTTCACCCACACCGAGCATGATAGCGGACTTTGCTTCCACACCATCCAGTGCCGCAGCCTTTTGCAGCATATCCAGGCTGCGTTGATAATCGGCCCCTTTACGCACGGTTTTATATAGGGAGGGTACGGTTTCAACATTGTGTCCCCAGACCATGCGTGTTTCACCTTCAGCTTGCGTGAGTGCCTGATAGATCACTTCAACGGCATTGTCCTGACAACGAAAATAATCCGAGGTGAGTAATTCGATCCCCATCGCCGCCTTACCCTGACGAAGCTGCGTAATGGTATCGGCAAAGATTTTTGCCCCACCATCGGCTAAGTCATCACGATTCACACAGGTCAGCACTACATAATCCAGGCCCATACCCAGGGCAGCTTCTGCCACGCGGCGTGGCTCATCATCATCAAACCAGTCTGGTTTGCCGGTTTTTACAGCACAGAAGCCACAGGCGCGAGTGCAGGTATCCCCCAGCAACATAAAAGTGGCTGTACCGCGACTCCAGCATTCCTGGCGATTGGGACAATGGGCCTCAACACAGACCGTATTGAGTTGTTGTTGAGATACGGCGGATGCCGTCTGGCCATAGTTGTCACCCGCTGACAGGGGTTGGCGGATCCACGCAGGCATACGCCCCACATTAGGCTGACTGGAATGGTCGAAAACTGGAATGACTTTGGCCATATTTTTTCCCGGTTACAAAAACAAAAAGGGCGACGGAAAGTCCTGTGACTTTTCGTCGCCCCTCTGTCCTTTCACCTGAGAGCTTGGGCCCCTTCGGTGCTCTTTATAGAGTCTCTCCAGAGTCAACTTTTGAATATATTGATTCAATCAATGCATTCAAAACTAACGGTCCTTTTGCCTGAGCGATTCCGGGTGGTTGCGCCTTCGGCGGTCAGTGAATACTGACTCTCTCCCATTAGTCCTGAGTTGAAGACGCGATTTTACTTGCTCTAATCCGTAAAACCAAGGTGATCTGTGTAGATATTTTGCTTAATGACGCTGATTACGATCTGGTCGCATTAAAAACCATAATACTGGCAGGGTTCCTATGACCAGCATTAATGCCGCCGGGGCCGCCAGTTCGAGCATTTCCTCACTGGCTTCAATCCAGATTCGAACGGGCAAAGTATCGAAGCCGGTGGGACGCAGTAACAGGGTGGCGGGCAGTTCTTTTAATGTATCAATGAACACCAATACCCAGGCACTGATCATTCCACCGCGCATCATGGGTAACATAACCCGCCACAGGTTCTGCAAGGGACTGGCACCCAGACTACGACCCGCCTGCTCAATGGAAGGGGTAAGCTGCTGCACTACCGATTCCTGAGACTGAACCGCCAGGGGTAAAAAACGAATGACCATGGCAAGAATTAATACCAACAGGCCTCCATAGATGTCCGGCACCATAGCCAGGACAAAGGTCAGGATCCCAAGGGCAATCACAGGGCCAGGAAGTACAAAGCCGATACTGGATAGATGCACACAGGCCTGACTGAGATAATCCCGTCGCCTTGCGTGGTACAGGGCAACGGGTAGACCCGCTACCATGGCAAGGCTTGCTGCAAAAATACTGATTAATAGCGAATTACTTACATAGCCCCAGAAGGCGGTGTCGATCAGATCCTTGACCCAGGCCTCCCAACTCCAGACCAGCATCCAGGACACGGGCAATATAAAAGCAAACAGGGTGATCAGGCCCAACCAGAACCAGATTAATATCGTCTCGGTGGAACTGGCCTCGGTGGGAA